>JAEIGA010013731.1_pt1 | contig 12319 bp, 12 predicted proteins | sample 9270691 | NCBI WGS metagenome assembly JAEIGA01 (sample SAMN17057246, study PRJNA624740) | gut metagenome | biome: biome; isolation source: fecal sample | host: Bos grunniens | place: China: Xizang | collected 2019
ATTATTTGAGGTTTATGGGAAAAACAGCATAGATTTGGTGTTAACAGGCCATGCCCACGGCGGTCAATTCCGTTTGCCCTTTATTGGTGGTCTGGTTGCGCCCAATCAAGGGTTTTTCCCTGAATACGATGCCGGAGTATATACACAAGGCACCACGAATATGGTCGTCAGCAGAGGAATTGGCAACAGTATCATTCCCTTGCGTTTTAATAATCCGCCGGAGATCGTCTTGATTGAATTGCAAACAAAATAACGGAGGAGTAGATACTCCTCCGTTTTTGTTTTATTGTTAGAACGCCACCTGCATACAAAGTGCTACAAAACACAAAATCAGGGTGCAGGATACATACAGATACCGACCGGAAAAGTACCAGAACTTGCCGTAAGGCTTGACAGTACCCTTATTGATTTCGTTTAGCAGTTCGTTCCTTCGCATAACCCAGAACCAGGAAATGGCACCCAGAGTTGCGCCAATGGGGATGATATAAATGGAAACGATATCCATCCAGGGTCCCCATATGGAAATTTGCTCCATATTCAAGCCAAAGCCCAAACAGACAACTGCCAGCAGCACAAGCACCCAGCCTCGCTTCAGCTGGGGGAAACGGTACTGGAAGGACTCCACGATGGACTCAAACAGGTTTTGCAAAGAACTGACACCGGCAAAAATCATTGCCGTATACAAAATAATGGAAAATGCCTGCCCAAATGGGATATCCTGCATAATGCGCGGCAGGGTGACAAACAGCAGGGAAGGTCCGGCACCCACATCCATGCCGTAGGCAAAGCAGGCAGGGATAATGACCAGCGCGGCAATCAGTGCGGCAATAGTGTCGAAAATCGCGGTACGGATCGCCAGGCGCACAACAGGCTCTTTGTCGTCGAGGTAAGCGCCATAGACAATGATGCCGCCGCCGGTAACAGACAGGGAAAACAGTGCCTGTCCCATTGCCCAGATCCAAACCATAGGATCTTTCAGTTTTTCCCAATCCGGTGTGAACATAAATTGATAGCCTTTTGCGGCGCCGGGGAGAAAAGCAATGCGAACAGCCAAAACAATGAAGATCACAAAAAACAGGGGCATCATAATTTTGTTGGATTTTTCAATGCTTTTTGCGCTCCAAAGCAGAGTCAGTAAAGTGCCTGCTACCACGATGATGTGAAAGGGAACAACAGAATACCGGGCAGAGGAAAAATCTGTAAACCATACGCCGGTGTCAAGGTGCATCAGCTCACCGGTAACGGATTGGTATAGTGCTTTCAAAATATAGGCGATGATGATCGCGTAGCCAATGGCAATGCATACAGCGCCTGCCAACGGCAGCCAACCCACTGCACCGCCGGCTTTGCTTAATTTCCGGCTGCGGGCAGACCAGACTTTTTTATAAGCGCCCAGTGTTCCGGTGCGGGCGTAGCGACCGGCGGCACATTCGGTGGACAAGCCTACAATGCTGAACAGCACGATGAAGAACAGGTAGGCAATTAAAAATGCGCTGCCGCCGTTGGCACCCATTTTGGCAGGGAAGCCCCACACATTTGCCATACCCACCGCAGAGCCCACTGCGGAAAGGATAAATCCCCATCGGCTGGAGAATACTGTGTTTTTCTTTTGTTCCATACGGAAACATCCTTCCTGATAACTAAAGCCATTATAATAGGCATTGTGCATTTGTCAATAGTTTTGGGGTGATTGAAATCATAGAAAAAGTATGGTATAATACTAAAATCAAGCATATTTGTACAGGATAGTACCAGTGATCCTTCAGGAATGGTCGGTGAATCATTTGGGTAAACTTTGGAACAGTACTTTTGTGAGGTTTATGCTGGTCGGTTTGGTCAATACCGGCATAGGAACGGCAGCGATGTTTCTGCTTTATTGGCTGGGCGCAGGCTACTGGCTCTCCTCGGCGGCAAACTATGTTGTTGGTAGTATTGTCAGCTTTTTTCTAAATAAGTACTTTACATTCAGAAATCAGAAGCGTTCTTTTAAGCAGATGCTTTTCTTCGCTGTGCATATTGCGGTTTGCTATTTTATTGCCTACGGTGTGGCAAAGCCTGTTGGATATTGGCTGCTGCCGGGCGCGTCCGTTGAAAATCAGGAAACGGTGGCAATGCTTATGGCAATGGGGCTCTTTGTGATGCTGAACTATCTGGGTCAGAAATTTTTGGTATTTTCTGACAAAAGGAGTAAGAAATGACAGAACGAAAGAAAGTATCCGTTGTGGTTTCGGTTTACAATGAGGAAGAAGCACTGCCGGCTTTTTATCAAGCCACCGAGCCGGTGCTGGCAGGCTGCGGTTGGAATTACGAACTGATTTTTGTCAATGACGGCAGTACCGACGGCAGCCTGGCTATTCTCGAGGGCTTTGCCCGGGAGAACAGACGGGTGAAGGTGATTTCCTTTTCCCGGAATTTTGGTCACGAGGCGGCAATGATTGCCGGCATTGACCACGCCACCGGCGACGGTGTGATCTGTATGGATGCAGACCTGCAGCACCCCCCGGAGAGCATCCCGGAAATTCTGGCTTGCTTTGATCGTGGCTACGATGTGGTATCCATGATCCGCAAGGAAAGAAAAGATGGTGGCTTTTTGAAAAAGGTCACCTCCAAGCTGTTTTACAAGGCGCTGAATGTACTGTCCCCGGTGCGGTTTGAGCCGAACGCCTCGGATTTCTTTGCCTTTACTGCACCGGTTGCCCAAGTGCTGAAAAATGAGTATCGGGAAAAAGTGCGCTACTTGCGGGGTTATGTGCAAAGCGTAGGCTTTTCCAAAACCACCCTGACCTATGGGGCAAAAAGCCGCGTGGCAGGAAAGAGTAAGTACAGCTTAAGCAAGCTGATGCGGTTTTCTGCAACCGTGATTTGCAGCTTTTCTGATTTTCCTCTGAAGTTGGGTATTTACAGCGGCGGCTTTGTGGCGGTCTGCGGCTTAATTTTGATGATTTATTCCATTATCAACAAGCTGGTCAATGGCGCCCCCAGCGGCTACTCCACCATTATTGTGGTGCTTTGCTTTATGTTCGCCATACTCCTTGGGGTGGTGGGCATCATCGGGCAGTATATCGCAGTGCTGTTTAACGAGATCAAAGACCGCCCCATCTATATCATCCAAAAGAAAACCAACCTTGACTAGCAGGTAATGATGTGCTGCTTGCCAAGTTCAAAAAGAGAAAGGACTTTGTTAGTATGAAAAGATACAAACGCTGGACCTGTCTGATAATCATAAGCTTTTTGCTGATTGCGCTGGCAGGCTGCAGAGAGCAGGCGGTTCCCGATTTTGAGGATCACCCGACAACGGAAACATCCGGCAGCAGTGATGTGCCTGCTGCGGATACTTCCTGGCTGGTCGGCATTTGGGAAAACTACAGCCGGTATGACGATAATGAATGCAGCAGCTTGATCGTACGGACTATTCTGCTCTACGAAAACGGCAAAGGAGAGATTCTGGACGCGGTACTCGTAAGCTGGAACGATCAAACCGGAGAGGAATGTGAACCTTCAGAGGCAACCAAGGAAACTCTGCGTACGGACACCATTGCCTATACCCTTGAGGGAGACCGCTTGTCTATAACCTATCTTGAAAATGATGAGGAAGATTATCCGGATTATACCGTTGTCTATACCGTAACCTCTTCTGATGACGGGATGATGACCTGGGACCCTGTAGATGAAAGTACATATGAGCGCTTGCTTTTTGTAAACATGGACCTGAATCTGCTTGCAGATATCGTAAATCTGTGCGATGTTTTCAATATACAATGCAGGTTGTTTGATCCGGATGCTCCGGTGACCCCGGATAATACAGAGGATACAAAAGAGCCGGAACCGGCAACACCGGAAGAGGACAAACCCGATGCCGGCTGGCTCAAAGGGAGTTGGTCCACTGTTACCTATGAAAAGGACACGGAACACGGTGACCTTATGGAAACAGTAAACGAGATCTCTTTTGGCTTTGGCGCAGATGGCTCCGGCTCCATTAACGCAAGAGGATGGGTTCGGTTTGCCGGAGAAGCATGGCAGCCTGGTGGAATGGGATATGCAGAAAGCTATTTTGATTACATACTGGACGGTAATATGCTGACCATCATTCACACAGGAAATGAATTTAATATATATCCTGAGGAGGAAAGAAAAACAGAGGTCTATACTGTGACCCGCAATCAGGATGGCTCTATTACATGGATACCTGCCGAAGGAGGCGAGAGCCGCGTCTACCGTAAGATAGAAAGTGACTTGCCTATGGAGGAACTACTAACCATTTTTGATATCGATCTTCCTGAAGCTTAGCTCGGCAGACAAAATAAGAAATCGCCCCGTATCTTTACGATACGCACACAGAACCGTCCCCTGACAATTTTCAGCGCTACATGATCAAAGGCTTCCACCTCAAGGGGAAGCCTTTGATCATAAAAATAATTGGCTGCAAAACATAGCAAAAACTTACTTGTTGACAGTAATTGCCGATTGTGGTAAAATAAAATGCAAATTATTGGCAGAATATGCGATAAAATCTTGATAAAAAGGAGGGGTCATTACGAAACGGTTAGTATCATTGTTGCTGGTAGCAATCTTTGTGCTTGCTTGCGCACCGCGGGATTTTGTTACTGTGAACGCTACTGAGGATACGGATATACTGGGTACAGGCGGTGGAACGGTAGAGAACCCGTTTAGTACTTTGCGTTATACCTATACAGTATCCGGTGGCGAAGCAACGATTACGGCTTGTGATACATCGGCAAGCGGTACGCTCTTTATTCCCTCTGTTTTGGATGGATATCCTGTCACCGGCATTGGCAGTTATGCATTTGCAAATTGCAGCGGTCTGACTTACATTATGATTCCGGATAGCATAACAACCATTGGCGCATCCGCTTTTTCCGAATGTAGTGGCTTGGAAGAAATCACATTGTTCGGTAGCGTGACCGTGATTGAAAATGCAGCATTTGACGGCTGTACCGGTTTAACAGATGTGCAGTATATCGGCACAGAGGAAGAAAAAGCTGCCATTGAAATAGGTTTTTACAATGATCCTTTTGTCTCTGCAGACTGGCACTATATAGAGCCTGTTGCGATGCATAAGCAAGGCGATATCCAGACCTATTATAGCGCCCTGGAAGATATCCTGGCAACCGCTACCGGTGGCACCATTACATTGCTGGCGGATGTGACGACCGATGATGTGAGTATCCATTCCGGCGTGGTATTGGACCTGAATGGACATACCTTGACCGCCAACAGCATTGAAGGCAAGGTTATGGATTCTGCCGACGGTCAGGGATTTATTAGGGTGGATGTTCAGGATGCGTTTTTGTGTTCCAATGATGATCAGCTGATCCTGTGGGATAATACAACCGATCGTTCCGGCTACCGTGTATTCAGCTATACCTTCATCAATATGGGTAAGGATGCACGGGGTGACGATGCCACTGAGTCCGAGATCACCGGTACCATTGTTCGGTCATTCTGGAGTGACCTGGTATTTACCAATCCCTATGCGTACACCTTGGTAGCTTCTGAAAAATCCGGATTGAGCGTTGCTTTTGAATTGAGCTGGACACCGGATGGCGGCACAAAGGCAAGCAAAATCTACCAATTTGGTGGAGCGGTGCTTACAAGCTGGGCATTGGAAGAGGAGAAAAATTTCGGAGAGAAGAATTACTGCTTCTATATCCGCGTAACCGGTTTTGAAGGACTCAAGGTAAACGGCACTGTGACAGTAAAGCCTGTTCTCCATACAGCTTTTAACAGTGTAGAGGCAGAAGTTACCGAAAACCGGTATCAAATGGGATGATGTGACGAAATCGTTTTGCAAAATCATAGAGTTATGACAGCTTCCCTGTAAATGGATAGAAATAAAAAGTGCGTGTTGCTTGGCAACACGCACTTTTTATTATACAGTTTTCTTTTTGTGGGCATTAAAAGTCCTTGGGGCGTCTACAGAATCAGCGTTCGGTCGACCTTGACGGTATGCAAGAATCGCACTATAATAAAAGCAGGTAAGGAATACAAACAACCGACTTTGGAAAGGAGTACGGTCGTATGAAAAAGATGATATCTGCACTGTTAATACCGGTGATATGTTTGTGTCTGGTGGCTTGCGGCAGTCTGGATTCTAATGCCAATATCCAGGATAATACCACCACCGAAGACACGGCTGTTCAGGAATATGTAGGCGTGTGGAAAGCCAGCACTACAGCATTCAATCTGGATGGAGATACCTGGATCGAAACTTTAACTATTACATTGTGTGAAGATGGTACGGGAATCTTCAGAGAGAAAAACGCAACATGGAAGTACGATGACAAATATGGCCAATATGGTACGATCGAGCTTACACTCAGCAGCGGGGGTACAGTTTCACTGATCATTGATGAGAAGGACGGGAAAACAGTTTTGAAGGCTTCTGCTGATATTTACTACAGTGAAAAGGATTTTGCAGAAGCGACGCAGTAGCACAGGGCAGTGCACGCCTGCGCAGACCGGCTATGAAAGGTCAGGCTCTGAATTAAGAAACTGTAAAAGCAATAAAGAATCGCCCTGTATCGTGAAGATACAGGGCGATATTATTATACAGTACCGTCTTCGGGGGGATATGCATCCTCAAAGAAGCGGAAATAGAGAAGCTCATCATCCAGATAGCCGATCTGCTTGTAGCCGCAATGGGTGTAAACCTTTTGACCGGCAATGTTTTCTTTGTCAGTGGTGAGGAAAATGCCGCCCTTGCCCAGCTTCCTGCAGTAATCTTCCACATAAGCCGTCAGCTTTTTGCCCAGGCCGTGACCATGCCACTTGTCGCTGACACAAATGCCCATCCAGGGAGTTTTGTAGTTGACATCCCACAAAAATACATAACCGGCAATTTCTTCTTCGCCCTGGGCATTGGTGCTAACAGCAACAAAGTTCCGTTTGTCCGGGCGTCTGCCTTCAAACCAGTCGATCAGGCTGTTTCTGTGAATATCGTTTATGTTAAAAAACTGCAGAGATGCAGGACCCAGGTTGTCGAAAAACCGCATTGCCAGCGCTCTGTCATTTAAGGTAAGGGGACGAATAGTGAAAGTTTGTTCAGACATAAATATGCTCCTTTACTGAATTTTACGGGCTTCTAAGTAATACCGCTTTTCCTGGGCGTGACCCATGGAGAAGGTTTTTCGTGGCAGAACACCGTCTGCCATAATGCCGGCAAAGAACTGACCCTTTTCCATAACGGGAAGCAGGAAGCCGATGGCGTTGTCTGCCCTGGCAAGCTGGGCGACGGTGTCATCGCCGTGGATGTAGTCGGTTTCGCCGGGATGGGTCTTCAGGTAGTCATCCAGGAAAGCCTGCAGAACACCAACACAAAGCTGACCGTCCTTCAGCTTTAGCCGGACAGTGCCGGAATTTTCGCCGATGAACCATTTTACCTCACAGCCGCTGTCGTCGCCACAGGTGGCTTCCAGCGCTTGCAAAAGCGCCTGGGGGTCGGTGTCTACGATAATGCGATGGATGGGCTCAAAGACCTGGGAAGCGTCGTGGATATTCTCCAGCTCCACCAGGGCATAACGGGCAGGGTGGTGAGAAAGGTCTGCATCGGGATTTGCCTGTTTCAGTGCTTCGTAGCAGGACTTGGCAGATGCCAGAGAGTGGTTGCCGTCACCCACAGCAAAAAGAACAGGCTTTTCGGGGTACTTTTCGCTTTGGGCAGCAGCATATTCGTCAAGCTTGTTGGCAAATGCCTCTGCGTCCTTGCCCTGCAGCAGCCAGCCGCGGATGCGTCCGCCGCCTTCCATTAGGTTAAAGTCATACAGGCAGGGGAGAGCAGAAGTATCAATGCTGTCCAGCAAAATCTGCTGATCGTCATCGCACAGCAGCAGCACATGGGGTAGCTCAATGGGGGCGTCCTTACGGATTTCCACACGGGGCGGAATTCGCTCCACCACGGTTTTTTCTGTTGCCCGGATAAGGGCATTGGAATCGGGGGTGTAGTCGTAATCCTCCAAATCCACAGCGCCTACTACACCTCTGCGGATCGTGCCGTTTAACAAGGTGCGCTCTACATAAACAAAGGAAGCACCATAGCACTTGAAAATGCCTTGCTCCAGATAAGCAGCCATTGTGGCGTTAATGTTGGCAATATCTGCATCGCTGCTGGGCAGGTATGCTTCCGGCAGCACCAGCTTTAAGGTGGAAGGCGCAGTGCCGACGAAAGCTTCCACCCGATGCCAGTATTCCGGCTGGGAAACAAACTGGTCAACGGCAATAACCGCCCATTTTTCCATAGAATCTACATTCGGCAGCAGAATATCTGCCGGTACAAAGGTGTGCATAATGAGCCTCCTATTTCTTTGCGCAGAATAACGCCTCGTAAGAATCGGTGATGAATTTCCAACTGTAAGCACTTTGAATCCGTGCTTTTGCTTTGCTGCCAAGTGCAATAATTTCTTCTTTTGTCAGGGTGTCGGCATTGTCGATACACGCAGCAAGAGCGCCTGCTTCCTTTGTCCAGTACAGAGCAGCTTCTTCCGCAACCTCACGGTTAAAGCCCACATCCAGCAAAAGATTCAGGTTTGTAGCGCCCAATGCCTCCAGCAAGCTGGGATTGGTGCCGCCAACCTCGTGACCGTGGAAATAGCCATAGGCATTTTCCCGGATCTTCATCAAAAGCTCCTGGTCGTACACTGTGCCAACAAATTTAATGCGACTATCCTTCCGGAAATGCAGCCGTGCTTCCAGGTCCTCCAGGAAAGCATCATTGGCGGTGGTAATAATGGCAAAATCCTTTTGGGTCTTGGACTGCATAAATTCCCGGATCATAGTTTCGTAGTTGTTTTCCGGAACAAAACGACCTACCACCAGGTAGTATTCGTTACTGCGCAAGCCCTTTTCTGCGTACCAGCTTACAAGCTTTTCGTCATCGTCTGCAAGGGCGCTTTTCCGGGTTTCTGCGCCGTATGCCAAAAAGGTAGTGGAGGGGTGATAGGCAGCATAGGTGTTTTGAATATACGCTTCAATATTTTTGCTGTCGCAAACCATCAGGTCTGCGTGCTTTGTCATCATTTTTTCGGAAATTTTCCAGTATGTCCGCACCGGCTTGGGCCACTTGGCGCGCAGCCACTCGTGTCCGTCGGGATTGACATAGACGACGCCGCCCAGCTTGTGGATCTTCTTTACAAAATGACCCATAAAGGGTCCGATGCGGCAGGCAAGAATATAAACAATGGGATTGGGGATTTTGTTTGCCTTTATGTACCGGCAGCAATCGGCAAGCGCAGCAACATCGTAATAAATTGCCTGAGCAGCGCCGATATTGGGTACTTTTATATGGAAGCATCGGGCATTATGATAGGTTTCTTCACCCTTTTTTGTATCTTTACAGGCAACATGGTATTTTAAGTTTTCGTTGTTTTGGTGATATTCGGTGAGCTTGTCCACAAAGGTTTCATAGCCGCCGTATGCCCCGGGGATTCCCTTAGAGCCGATAATAAAGATATGCTGCATAGCAAACATCCTTTCTGTATCAGAATTGGAAGGTGTTGGACAGTCCCAGCCATTTCTGATCTTTATCCGAAAGATTCAGGGGTGTGCCGTCAGACAGGGTATAACCCTGGGCAGAGGCACTGCCGGTGTAATTGCCTGCAACCTCCGGCCATTGGATGCCGATTTCCGGGTCATTCCAGGCAAGACCGCCTTCGTCATTGGGATGGTAAAAATCATCACACTTGTAGCAGAATTCGGCAGTATCAGACAGCACCAAAAATCCGTGAGCAAAGCCACGGGGAATCAGGAATTGCTTTTTGTTCTCCTGGGTCAGCTCGATACCGTACCATTTGCCAAAGGTGGGAGAATTCTTCCGCAGATCTACAGCTACATCAAAAACAGAGCCCTTGATGACCCGGACAAGCTTGGTTTGAGGAAAGTTCTTCTGGAAATGCAGACCTCTCAGCACACCTTTTACAGACATACTCTGATTGTCCTGCACAAAGGAAATATGAATTCCGTTTTCCTCCATATCCCGCTGGCTGTAAGTTTCCATAAAGTAGCCGCGGCTGTCGCCGTGAACAGCAGGGGTAATGACGCACAGACCTTCGATGCCTGCAACATTTTTTTCAACAGTGATCTGACCCATAATTATACCTCTTTCAGATAGCGGCTTAATGCATCCTGCCAGTCCGGCAGGGGAGTGAAGCCGGAATCTATTAGCTTTTGCTTATCCAGACGGCTGTTAAAGGGGCGCTTTGCTTTACTCAAGCCGTATTCTTCCGTGGTGACAGGCAAAACGGTGTTGGTATAGCCTGCCTGACGGAAAATTTCACAGGCAAAGTCGTACCAGCTGATATAACCGCCTTCGTTGGTGGCGTGGTAGTAGCCGTATTTCTCGGTTTCTACCATATCCACAAGCAATCGGGAAAGGTCAAGGGTATAGGTGGGGGTGCCGATCTGGTCATTGACCACCCGGAGCGTTTCATATTTTTTGCCGATGTTCAGCATCGTTTTAATAAAATTATTGCCGTTCAGACCGAATACCCAGGCGATCCGCACGATAAAATACTTTTCCAGCGTTTCAGCCACAGCCAGTTCACCGGCAAGCTTGGTTTGCCCGTAGACATTCAAAGGCGCATAGTCTTTGCAATCCGGCTGCCAAGGGGTGTCACCCAGACCGTTAAATACATAGTCAGTGCTGATATACACCATTTTGCAGTTTAATTTTTTGCAGGCATTGGCAATATATTTCGTGCCAAGAGCATTGATGGCATACACTTTATCTTTTTTGTCTGCATCCTCTGCCAAATCCACTGCGGTCCAGGCAGCACAATGAATCACCACATCGGGTGAAACCGATGTGATGTTTTTTTCTACGCTTTCCGGGTCGGTAATGTCCATACTGACATAGGGCATGGTGCAAACAGCAGAGCCGTCTGCAATGCCGGAGTAGGTGGGGGCAAGGTCGCTGCCGATGCCGGTATATCCCCGGCTTGCCAGCTCATTCATTACATCGTGACCTAATTGACCTGCTACACCTGTAACAAATACTTTCATACAGAGTCCTCTTAACGGTTGCCGTACATCTTTTCGTAGTAGTTCCGGTATTCACCGGAAATGATGGTCTGCCACCATTGCTTGTTGTCCAAATACCATTGGATCGTCTTTTGAATACCGTCTGCAAACTTGGTTTCCGGCAGCCAGCCAAGCTCCTTGTGGATCTTGGTGGGGTCGATGGCGTAACGCATATCGTGACCAGCCCGGTCTGTGACATAGGTGATAAGGCTTTCAGGCTTATCCAATGCCTTGCAAATGATCTTTACAATGTCAATGTTTCGCATTTCATTGTGACCACCGATATTATAAACCTCACCCACACGGTCTTTATGGATAATCAGGTCAATGGCCTTGCAATGATCCTCCACATACAGCCAGTCCCGGACATTCAGACCTTCGCCGTAAACCGGCAGAGGCTTATCATTCAGGGCGTTGGCAATCATCAGGGGGATCAGCTTCTCCGGGAAATGATAAGGACCGTAGTTATTGGAGCAACGGGAAATGGTAACCGGCAACCCGTAGGTGCGGTGATATGCCATAACCAACAGGTCTGCTCCTGCCTTGGAGGAGGAGTAGGGGGAGCTGGTATGGATGGGGGTTTCCTCCGTGAAGAACAGATCCGGGCGGTCGAGAGGAAGATCACCGTAAACCTCGTCAGTGGAAACCTGATGATAGCGCTCACAGCCGTATTTCCGACAGGCGTCCATTAAAACAGCAGTACCCATAATATTGGTCTGCAGGAAGATATCCGGATTTTCAATGGAACGGTCTACATGGCTTTCTGCGGCGAAGTTTACAACAATATCAAAATGTTCTTCTTCAAAAAGCCGGTATACGGCTTCCCGGTCACAAATGTCGGCTTTTACGAAACGAAAGTTGGGATTCTCCATTACCGGTGTCAGGGTGGACAGATTGCCGGCATAGGTCAGCTTGTCCAGGCAAATGATGCGGTAATCCGGGTACTTGCCCAGCATATGGAACACAAAGTTACTTCCGATAAAACCGGCACCGCCGGTAACAAGAATGGTTTTTGTCATTGTCCCTGTTCCTCTAATCGTTTTCTGTCGCGAATAACATCAATATACTTTCCGTCCAGCACATCCTGCAGATAACGGCCGTATTGATTTTTGTAGATTTTGATCACTTCTTCCACATCTTCCCGGGAAATCCAGCCGTTCATATAGGCGATATCCTCAAGACAGCCGATTTTCCGGTTCTGGTGGTCTTCCACAGTTTTGATGAAGTTGCCGGCTTCCACAAGGCTTTCGTGGGTGCCGGTATCCAGCCAGGTAAAGCCCTGACCCAG
>JAEIGA010013732.1_pt1 | contig 12319 bp, 15 predicted proteins | sample 9270691 | NCBI WGS metagenome assembly JAEIGA01 (sample SAMN17057246, study PRJNA624740) | gut metagenome | biome: biome; isolation source: fecal sample | host: Bos grunniens | place: China: Xizang | collected 2019
AAGTCAACTAAATCCTCTGACGGGGTTATTGTAGACGGCATCGATAACTGCCTTATCAAGCTTTCAAAATGCTGTACTCCGCTTCCGGGGGACGAAATAATAGGCTTTATCACAAGAGGTCACGGGGTTTCCATTCACAAGCGGGACTGCCCGAATGTACCTGTAAATATTGCTGATTCCGCCGAGCCGGAGCGCTGGATTCCCGCACATTGGGACGGCACAAAGACCGATTCCTTTATATCTACCCTTCAAATTGTGGCTATTGACCGTGACGGAATTTTGCTTGATGTTATGAATGCGGTTTACAATATGCGGGTTACTGCCCACAGCGTTACCGCACGGCCCACAAAGAGCGGCAACTGTATTGTGGTGCTTACAATCTCGGTGGAGAGTGTGGAGCACCTAAAGAGTGTTATTTCACGCCTTGAAAAGCTAAAGGACGTGTTCAGTATCGAAAGGATAAATCAGTAATGAAGGCTGTAATTCAAAGGGTGGAGAGTGCGTCTGTTAAGGTTGACGGAAAGACTGTCGGCTCTTGTAAAAAGGGGTATATGATTCTTTTCGGAGCCGAAGAGGGTGACACCGAAAGGGAAGCCGAACTGCTTGCAAGAAAAACGGTTAATCTCCGTGTTTTTTGTGATGAAAATGATAAAATGAACAAGTCTCTGCTTGATGTTGAGGGAGAGGTTTTGGCTATATCACAGTTTACTCTTTGCGCCGATGTAAAAAAGGGCAATCGCCCCTCGTTTATAGGTGCGTTAGAGCCGCAAAAAGCGGAGCAGCTTTATGACTTTTACTGTAAAATGCTTAGGGAGCTTGGCGTAAAGCGGGTTGAAAAGGGGATTTTCGGTGCGGATATGAAGGTCGAGCTTATAAACGACGGGCCTGTGACTATACTTTTTGATACGGACATATGGAGTAAAAATGGAAATTAGAACCTTACATTTAGGACTTATTAAAACCAACTGCTATCTGCTTTCAACCGAAAGGGCGGCGGTTGTAATAGACCCCGGCTTTGACAGGCCCAGTCCCCTTGGCTTTTTTAATGAAAATGCCCACAAGGAAAGGCTTGTTCTCCTTACCCACGCCCATTTTGACCATATTGGCGGGGCAGAAATATTGCGTGAAAAAACGGGTGTAAAGATAGGGATAGGTGAGCTTGATGCAGACTCACTTGCCGATACCAAGCTTAATCTATCCGATATGTTCCATGCGTATATATCACCCTTTAAGCCTGATTTTACCTATAAAAACGGCGATATAATAACGGTAGGGGATATTGAGATTAAGGTTATAAGCACACCTGGGCACACGGTGGGCGGTGTTTCTTATCTTGTAGGTGATTGCCTTTTTTCAGGAGATACTTTGTTTGAAAATTCTATAGGCCGCACCGATTTTCCGGGAGGCGATTTAAGGGTACTTCAGCGCTCGCTTAAAAAGCTTATGACTCTACCTTCAGAGACCAAGGTTTATCCCGGTCACGGCGATTCCACAACCATTGCCCGTGAAAAGGAAAACAATATGTTTGTGGGGTGAAGAAATGAAGCTTTGTCTTATAAATCATTCATATAAATATGAGCTTGAAAAGCTTATAAGAATTTTTTTACCCTTTGAGAAAATTGAGTTTTGCGAAAGGGAAGAAAGGGAAGACCGAGCCTCAATAACCTCGCTTTTAAAGGGAAAAAAGGAAACCCGCCTTTCGGCTGAGCTTTTAATAGATAATAAACGCTTTGAATTTTCTAAAACCCTTTCAAACGAAAATCCCGATTATGATAATGAATGTGAACGGCTTTTGGCGGTAGCTCTTTATGATTGTTTTGTTAAGGCCTCAGGCTATGTTCCTGAATGGGGAATACTTACGGGCGTTCGTCCTGCAAAGCTTTTCTCCAGACTTTCTGATGCTAACGGTAAAGCTTTGGCAGAGGATTGGTTTAAAAAGGGGCTTATGCTAAGCGACAACAAAATATCCCTTTGCAGGGAGACGGTGGAAAGTGAAAACAAAATTACCGCCCTTTCCTCGCCCGATTCCTTTAGCCTTTATATTTCCATACCCTTTTGTCCCACAAGGTGCGCCTATTGCTCCTTTGTGTCCCATTCGGTTGAGCACGCAAAGGGCTTGATACCTGACTATATCAGGCTTTTAAAAGAGGAATTAAGGCTTACTGCCGAAATTGCAAAAAAGCTTAACTTAAGGCTTGAAACCGTCTACATCGGTGGGGGAACACCCACCTCCCTTAATGCTAATCAGATAGGGGAAATTATGACGGCGGTTAAAAGCTTTTTTGACCTGTCCGCTTTGATGGAATACACAGTCGAGGCTGGCAGACCCGATACCGTAACAAGGGAAAAGCTTGAAACTATAAAGCGGTTAGGGGCGACCAGGATAAGCATTAATCCCCAGACTATGAATGATGAGGTGCTAAAGTCTATAGGCAGACGGCACACTGCCGAGGAGACCGAAAGGGCATTTTTGCTTGCGAGGGAATGCGGGTTCGACAATATTAATACCGATTTAATAGCGGGACTTCACGGGGATACTTTTGAAAGCTTTAAAGAAACTGTCTGTCGGGTTTTGGCATTAGACCCTGAGAGTGTGACCGTCCATTCCCTTTCTATGAAGCGGTCGTCTACCCTTAATGTAAACGGACTGTTTCCTGAGGCGCAAATGGGTGCTGAGGCCGCAAAAATGGTGAATTTTGCCCGTGAAACCCTCACGGAAAAGGGGATTTTCCCGTATTATATGTATAGGCAGAGCAAGACTGTGGGCAATCTTGAAAATGTAGGCTATGCTAAAAGGGGTAAAGAATGCTTTTATAATGTTTACACAATGGACGAAACCCATACGGTCTTAGCCTGCGGTGCTTCGGCGGTCACTAAGCTCAGAGAGCCGAACGGACCTTATATTGAAAGAATATTTAACTATAAATATCCGTATGAATATATAAGCCGCTTCCAAGAGCTGGCGGCGAGAAAGGACGGTATTTTAAGGTTTTATGAAAAGTATTCTGCAAACAATAAATGATTTAGCGCTTAATAATCCGGGGGAGTTAGTATCCCGTGCTGAACGACATTACGAAGGTGGGCTTGCCGAAATTGCCGCAAGAATAGCTGATAACGATGATATAAAAATTGTAGCATTAGCGGGTCCCTCGGCATCAGGAAAAACCACAACTGCCCATATACTTTGCGAAAAGCTAAGAAATCTGGGCAAAAAAATTGAAATAATATCTCTTGACGATTTCTATTTACCCGTTGATGAGCTTCCTGTTTTAGAAGACGGCACTAAAGATATTGAATCGGTAAATGCGCTTGATATTCCTCTTATAAACAAAAGCTTCAGTGAGATTATTAAAGCAGGTAGGACCGAACTTCCGAAATTTAATTTTTCCGAAAAAAAGCGAATCTCTAACGCACGCAGTATTGATGTTTCGGGAAAAGGGATAGCGATTGTAGAGGGACTTCACGCACTGAATCCCCTAATAACCGATTTGGTGCCCCGAAAGAATATATTTAAGGCGTACATCAGCGTAAACCGTGGTATTGAAAATGAGGACGGAAGCAAGCTTTTGTCAAGCAAACAAATAAGGCTTATAAGGCGGCTGCTTCGTGACCGCACCTTCAGAGGAACTCCCGTTAATGAGACCCTTGCGCTTTGGCAGGGGGTTGTGGCGGGGGAGGAAAAGTATCTTTACTGCTTTAAGGATACCGCCGATGTGCAGATTAAAACCCTTCATATATATGAGCCCTGCCTTTACCGTAACGAGTTTTTAAAACTTGTGGACGAGGCAAAAGAGGATGTGCCGTTTAGGGGCTATTTTTTAAAAACAGCTAAGGCTCTCCAACAATTTGTCCCGATAGATATATCCCTTTTGCCCCCGGATTCCCTTATTACGGAATTTGTGGGAAACGGTAAATATCAGCTTTAGTTAAGCACAGCGAAAAATACTTGTTTCAAAATCTGATTCAAGTTTGAATGCTTTGGATATACTTGAAATGTTCAAAAATTTGTGATAGAATAAGAAAAAACGGAGGTTTTAACAATGGATTTTTTTGACGATATGCTAAGCAAGGCTAAGGATGCGATTGATGTTGCCTCTAAGAAGACAGGTGAGGTTGTGAACACTCAAAAGCAGAAGTTTGACATAGCCTCTCTTGAAAGCAAAAGAGCAAAGGATTTCGCGGTTTTGGGCGAGATTTATTACAATAAAATCAAGGACGGCGAGGCTTCGGACGAAAACATCAGCGAGTTAGTGCTGTCAATAAAGGAAAAAAGCGATAAGATTGATAAGCTTAAGGCGGAGATTAACAACGCTAAAAATAAGCGTATCTGTCCTAAGTGCGGGGCTGCAATCGACCAAATCTCCAATTACTGCAACGCCTGCGGCGAAAAGCTTTTTTACGATAGCGAAGAGGATAAAACAGAGGAATAACGGGCGGTTCTCCGCCCTTTGTTTTTGCTAAGATTAACGGAGAGAATATATGGAAAAAATAAAAAAAATCGGCATAATCGTTGCCGATGCGGACGAGTTTGCACCCCTTGAGGAAAAAATAAAAAAAGGCGAATACACCGAAAAAACCTTTCTTAAAAGAAGGATAATTGAATTTAAAATCGGCGACATAGAGCTTTGCGCTATGCTTTGCGGAATTGGCAAGGTAAATGCGGCGGCGGGGGCTACACATTTGGTGGATATAGGCTGTGAAATTATACTTAATTACGGGCTTTCCGGCGGAATAAGCGGTGTCAGACGGGGTGAAATTTGCCTTTGCAATAGGTTTTTAGAGCACGATTTTAACCTTACAACAATCGGCTATAAGCCCTGCGAAAAGCCGGGGCAGGTTAGCTTTGTTTATAATTCGGACGAGCGGCTCGGCGGTGTTATAAAATCCCTTTTGCCCCATATTAAAGAGGGTCTTGCCGCAACAGGCGACTGCTTTGTGTGCGATGAAAAACTGCGTAGCTTTTTAAAGGATGAATTCGGTGCTATGTGCTGTGATATGGAGACGGCGGCCATAGCCTATGTCTGCGAGTATGCCGGGGTGCCCTTTGCTGCAGTACGCAGGGTTTCTGATGATGCGGGGGAATCGGCGCTTGAGAGCTACCGTGAAATGAACACTTCACACGAGACGGTTTTATCCGACTTTATACTCGAATGCGCTAAAGCCGCCGCAAATGATCTGTGATATGAAGAGCCAAGAAAAGGGTTTTCAACGGGGTGCGTTTTTGCTTTTATGCGCGGCGGTTATTGTAAAGCTTATAGGAGCACTTTTTAAAATTCCGCTTTCCTCTAAATACTGTCTTGGTGATTTGGGCTTTGGTTATTTTTCCTCTGCTTACGACTTGTTTACCCCCTTTTACGCCCTTGCTATGGCAGGGCTCCCTGTTGCCGTATCAAAAACGGTTTCGGAATATTTAGCAAAGGGAAGATATAATGATGTAAAGCAGATGCTGAATGTGAGCCGCAGGGTATATCTTTCGGTGGGACTTATCTGCTTTTTGTGCCTTAGTGCTGTTATATATCCTTTTTCGAGATTTACTGATTCTACAGGCGAGGGCATATATTCCCTCTTTGCAATGACCCCGTCGGTTGTTTTTTGTTGCCTTATGTCCTCTTACCGAGGCTATTATCAAGGGCTTAACAATATGCTTCCCACGGCGGTTTCCGAGCTTTTAGAGGCGCTTTGCAAGTTGGTGTTGGGCTTTGGCTTTGGGTTTTTAATGGTTAAAATAACCGGTAATGTCGCTTTCGGTGCGGCGGCGGCGATTTTCGGAATTACGGTGGGTACAGCGGTATCAACCCTTTATTTAAAGCTTTATTGTAGGTTTAAGGGGGACGGAATTTCTCCCGTTAAATTATCGGGCAGTCCGATTTTAGGGGGCAGGTCTGCCGCAAAAGCCCTCGTTTTGATTGCCGTTCCCGTCGCGCTCGCCTCACTTGCGGGGAATATTGCCCTTATTATAGACGCACTTACCATAAGGTGGCAATTAGGCGGGCTTGACGAAAGCTCCTTCAATATAATAAGGGAAATGTATGCTTATTCGGTAGCAGACTATAATAAAACTTCGGCGGCTCCCATAACAAATGGTGAGCTTTCAGCCCTGCTTTACGGTATAAGGGGAAAGGCCTATACCCTTTTTAATTTGGTTCCTACCCTTACTACGGTTATCGGTGTAAGCGCTGTACCGGTAATTGCAGGACTTAACACCGAAAAGGATTATAAGGCTTTAAACCGTAATTTAAACTCTGCTTTAAAGCTTACCTCGCTTATGGCTTTCCCTGCGGGAGCGGGGCTTTTTGTCGCCTCGGATAGGATAATGGAGCTTTTGTATGACAGCGCCGCCTCGGTGGAAATAGGCGCTCCTATGCTTAAGTTATTCGGTGTTGCGGCGGTCTTTGCGGGTATTGGGATTCCCTTAACGGGAATTTTGCAGTCTATGGGCAAACAAAAGGCGGCGCTTATAAATATAGGAGTAGGTGCGGCGGTTAAGCTTATAATAGGAATGCTTACCGTCTCTGTTCCCGAAATTAATGTTAAGGGAGCGGCTTTAGGTACCCTTGTTTGCTATGCGGTGATATTTACTTTGCATATGGCAGTTTTGCTTAAAAGCAAAGAAACGGCCCTTGATATTAAAGCCGTATTTTTCAAACCCCTTGTTGCCGCCGTTATTTGCGGAAGTTCAGCTCATTTTATTTTTAAAATCAGCGATTCGCTTTTGGTTACAGCCTTGGCAATTTTGGCGGCGGTTTTAGTCTATATAATTTGTCTTGTGTTGCTGAAAGCTTTGGAGGAAGACGATTTAAGGTCTCTTCCCAAGGCGGAAAAGCTTACGGATTTTTGTAAGAAACATAGAATTATTTGCTAAATTGCCACTCAAAAAACGCATTTTTTATGTTTTTTTACAGAAAATTTAAAATATATACGAAAATATATTGATTTTTTGAAAAAAGTATGGTAAAAATATATAGTACGGGCTTGAGTTTGTACAATATAGCTTTCTAACGAAGTTATTCGTTGAAAAAATTTTTTGGAGGTTCTTACAATGAACAAAACTGAATTAGTAGCATCTATGGCTGATAAGGCCGGCATTTCTAAGAAGGACGCGGAAAAGGCTCTCGTTGCTTTTCTTGACACTGTAACAGACGTGTTAAAGAAGGGCGAGAAGGTTCAGCTCGTAGGCTTCGGTACCTTTGAGGTTCGTGAGCGTGCAGCAAGAACTGGTATCAATCCCCAGACTAAGCAGACCATTAAGATTGCCGCTTCCAAGAATCCCGTATTCAAGGCAGGCAAGGCTCTTAAGGATACAGTTTCCAAATAATTGTACTTACGAAAAGCCGTCCGTAAGGGCGGCTTTAGTTTTTAAACGGAGAAGATAATGAGACTTGATAAATATTTAAAGGTTTCAAGAATAATTAAAAGGCGCACGGTTGCTAATGAGGCCTGCGATGCGGGCAGGGTTACGGTAAACGGCAAGCAAGCACGTGCATCGTATGATGTAAAGGTGGGGGATGTTATCGAAATATCCTTCGGCGCCAGAGATTTTAAAGCTCAGGTTACCTCGGTTGCAGAGACCGTTAAAAAGGACGATGCGGCGGGGCTTTATAAAATAATACCGTAAAAGTCGCGGCATAACACAGCGTAATAAAAGAGCCTCCTTTTAAATATATTTAATTAGAGGTGTTGGCTGTGGAAGAAAATGTGCGTTTAAATCATAATATAATAGTTGAGGACCGCAAGAAAATGACCCTTACAGGGGTAAAGGATGTTCTTTCCTTTGACGAGGAGACCGTGGTGCTTGACACCTCGCTTGGAAGACTTACCGTAAAGGGCTCGGGGTTACATATAATTAATTTCGATACCAAAAGCGGCGACCTTTCGGCAGAAGGGCGTCTATACGCACTTGTATATACCTCGGAAGAGAAAAGCGGCGGTGTATTTTCCCGTATTTTCAGGTGAGCTATGTGGGAAATAGATAACCTTTCTCAACTGCTGGGCTTTTTATATTCCGCCGTTTTAGGCGGAATTTACTGTATTGTATACGATTGCCTTCGTGCTTTAAGAAAAGAAATTAAATTTAGCACAGCCGCAGTTTTTGTTTTGGATATTTTGTATTCTCTTTTTTGCGCCGTTACCTGTTTTTGCTTTTTGATAGCGGTAACAGGCGGTCAGCCCCGAAGCTTTGTTTTTGCGGGAGCGGCGGTAGGCTTTTTAGCTACAAGGCTTACGGTTTCACGCTTTTTGTTTTTTGCTTTTTCTAAAGTGTTAAGGGGTATGCGGTTTATTTTTAAATGGATTTCGGTGATTTTCAGCCGATTTTTCACCGTAATTTCAGCGCAAATGGAGCATTTGGGCGAAAAAGTCAAAAAAATATACAGTTTGTCCGCAAATACTTTAAAAAAACACTTGAAAAAGAAATAGCGTTTGTTGTATACTTAATCCGATAGAACATCGGTCTTGCATTTCTGCGGAGTGTGAGTTATGAAAAAGAAAAAAAGAAAAAATAAAAGTATTATACTGCGGGTTTTGATTTTGGGTGTATGCGTTTATATGATAGCTACCCTCTCGGGGCTTTGGAACACCCTGAGTCAAAGCCGCAAGGAGCTTGAAGCCTTGAAGGCACAGTACGCCCAAGAGCAAAATGATATTGAGGAGCTTCGCTCTATGCTTGAGGACGGCTCGCAGTCACAAATAATTGAAAAAGCGGCAAGAGAAAGACTGGGCTTCGTCTATCCCGACGAACAGGTTTTTATCGATATATCAGGCAATTAATTTTTGAGGAGGATACAAAGCTTATATGGAGCTTACTATAGGACAGATTGTTGAGGGAAAAATTACCGGCATCACAAATTTCGGAGTTTTTGCGGATATAGGCGAGGGCAAATCGGGAATGGTACATATATCTGAGGTTGCACGCACCTATGTGAACGACATTAATGAATTTGTGAAGGTGGGCGACACAGTTAAAATGAAGGTGCTTAATATCGGGGAGGACGGTAAAGTTAGCCTTAGTATTAAGCGTGCGCTTGAACCCGAAAAGACCGAGCCAAAGGAACGCCGTGAAAGACGCAGCTACTCTCAGCACAAGATAGACGGCTCCTATACTTGGATGCCCAAAAAGGAAGAGCCCCAAAGCTTTGAGGAAATGATGAACCGCTTTAAGCAGACCAGCGATGAAAAGTTTTCGGACTTAAAGCGCAAAAACCCCGAAGCCAGACGCACTAAGCGGGGAGCGGCAAAATAAGATTTTATTCAAGGCGGATTTTGCCCTTAGGCGATTTCTGCCTTTAAATTTATTTAATTCAGGAGAAAAAATGATAAGAGAAATTTCAGTAGAAAAAATAACCGAAACAGTAAGAGAGCTTTGCATAATAGCTAATAAAAAGCTGCCGAAAGATATTGAGGAAAAGATAACAGTTTGCGAAGGGTGCGAAACAAACGCCTTGGCAAAAAGCGTGCTTTGTGACCTTAAAAAAAACATTACGGCGGCAAATGAGTATGATTTGCCTATCTGCCAGGACACGGGAATGGCGGTAGTCTTTCTCCGAATCGGGCAGGATGTGCACTTTACTGACGGCAGCCTTTATGCGGCGGTAAACGAGGGCGTAAGGCAGGGCTACGAAAAGGGACTTTTGCGCAAGTCTGTTGTGGGCGACCCGCTAAAGAGGGTCAACACAAATGATAATACCCCTGCAGTTATCCATACCGTTATTACCGAGGGTGACAAGGTGAAAATAACCGTTGCACCTAAAGGCTTTGGCAGTGAGAATATGAGCGGAGTTAAAATGCTTACCCCCTTTGACGGCAGAGAAGGCGTAGTAGACGCAGTGCTCCAAATTGTAAAAAAGGCTTCAAATAACCCCTGCCCGCCTATGGTTGTGGGGGTTGGTATAGGGGGCGATTTTGAGCAATGCGCTCTGCTTTCAAAGCTTGCCCTTTGCAGAAGCACCGACAAGCACAATACCGACCCTTTTTATAAGGAGCTTGAGGAAGAGCTGTTAGAGAAGATTAATCAGCTTGATATAGGCCCACAGGGATTCGGCGGAAAAACCACCGCTTTAGCCGTAAATATAGAGACAGCACCCACCCATATTGCCGGACTTCCCGTGGCGGTTAATATAGGTTGTCATGTAACACGGCACGCTTCGGAGGTTATATGATGGAAAAAATTAATTTGATAGCTCCCTGTCTTTTCGGAACAGAGAGCATCGCGGCAGACGAGTTTCGCCGTATGGGCTTTACGGAGGTTGTTACCGAAAACGGCAGGGTAAAGCTTGCGGGCGACTTTAATATGCTCGCCCGTGCTAATATCTGCTCCCGCTTTGCGGAGAGAATTTTAATCAATGTGGGGGAGTTTTACGCCACCACATTTACCGAGCTGTTTGACGGGGTAAAGGCGCTTGATTGGGAGAATTTTATAGGTAAGGACGACGCCTTTCCAGTAAACGGCTGGAGCATTGATTCTATTCTTCACAGCATACCAGACTGCCAGTCGATTATCAAAAAGGCGATAGTTGAGAGATTAAAGCTTAAATACTCTGTTTCCCGCTTTGCCGAGACGGGGCCCGAATATAGAATAAGGTTTTCGATTCACAAAAACAGCGTTACAATGATGATTGATACCTCGGGTGAGGGCCTGCACAAGCGGGGCTACAGGCGCAATTCCAACGCCGCCCCTTTAAAGGAAACGCTTGCGGCATCAATGTGCGATTTAGCCCGAATTTACCCTGATACCAAGCTGTTAGACCCATTTTGCGGTAGCGGAACATTACTTATAGAGGCGGCGCTTATGGCTACCAAAACCGCACCCGGATTAAGGCGGTTTTTTGCGGCGGAGCGCTTCGGCTTTATTCCTGAAACTGTCTGGCGGGAGGAAAGAACGAGGGCGCAGGATTTAATAATTCATAATGTGGATTTTAGTGCGCAAGGCTTTGACATTGATAAAAATGCGGTAGAGCTGACCCTCCAAAACGCTAAAAAGGCAGGGGTTTCAAAATATGTTAAGGCGGCGGTTGCCGATATCAGAGACTTTATCCCGCCCGAGGAAAGATGCCTTACAATTACAAACCCACCATACGGCGAGCGGCTATTGGATGTTAAGGCGGCTGAGGAGCTTTACACCGTAATGGGTAACCGCTTTAAAGAGGGGTGCGGCAGAAAGTACTATGTTATAAGCCCCCACGATGAGTTTGAAAAATATTTCGGCAGAACTGCCGACAAACGGCGTAAGCTTTACAACGGTATGATAAAATGCCAGTTGTTTATGTATTTTAAAAATAAGGAGAGGTAAAAGTGGCAAAGAAAAAGGGAATCGTAGCGGAATTTAAGGAGTTTATTTCAAGAGGCAATGTAATCGACCTTGCGGTGGGCCTTGTAATGGGCAGTGCGTTTACGGCTATCGTAACCTCGCTTGTGAACGATATTATAATGCCTGCTATCGGGGTGCTTTTCGGAGGAATTGATTTCACTTCCTTAAGACTTGTAATCCGTGAGGCCACAGAAACCGCCGAGGAGGCGGCAATCGGCTACGGCAACTTTATTCAGTGCGTGGTTAATTTCCTGCTTATAGCAATGGTTATTTTCCTTGTAATAAAGGGAATGAACACCTTTAAGCGTAAGAAAGAAGAGGCTGCCACAGAGGCAAAGCCCGTAGAGCCTTCGGAAGAGGTACTGTTGCTTCGTGAAATTCGTGATTCGCTTAAAAACAGTAAGGAATAATTTTCATATTACCGTTGACAAATCGCAAATATAGTAATATTATATTAACATAATCTTCAGGGCGGGGTGTGATTCCCCACCGGCGGTAAAGCCCGCGAGCCTTTTTGGCTGATTCGGTGAAACTCCGAAGCCGACGGTTAAGTCAATGACTATAGTCCGGATGAAAGAAGAATGTATAATTATTTGCATTTTTACGCCCTCACAGTAGTGGGGCGTTTCTTATTTTTCTTTTAATTCCCCTGAAAAAAGAAAGGAAAATGTAGAATGAAAAAACAAAATTTAATCAGAGGTATTGCTGTAAGCGGGGTTATGGGAGCGGTAGGATTTGTGCTTATGCTCCTTGAATTTCCGTTGTCCTTTATCATACCGTCCTTTATCAAGCTTGATTTTTCGGAAATTCCCGCAATTATTACCGCCTTTGCCTTCGGCCCGCAGTACGGAGTATTGGTTTGCCTTATTAAAAATCTGCTTCACTTATTCGTCACTACATCGGCGGGCGTGGGAGAACTTTCAAACTTCCTTTTGGGAGCGGTTTTCACGGGCGTTGCGGGACTTATTTATATGAAGCACAAAAACCGCAAGGGTGCGCTTGTAGGTGCTCTTGTCG
>JAEIGA010013733.1_pt1 | contig 12318 bp, 8 predicted proteins | sample 9270691 | NCBI WGS metagenome assembly JAEIGA01 (sample SAMN17057246, study PRJNA624740) | gut metagenome | biome: biome; isolation source: fecal sample | host: Bos grunniens | place: China: Xizang | collected 2019
CGAATGTTCGGTGGTGTCCAAAAATATGGCGAAGATTTGCGCGTTTGGATACTGCTTGACGGACGAACAATTTAATATTATCGAGCAGGAAGATATTTTGATCAACCCGCAAGGCGGTTTTCACCTTACCGACCGTAGGGGTACGCAAGGGCTCGTTTTGCCGTACGATTATTCCAACTTCAAAAAATATCCAACCTTTCAAGAAAAAGCGGAAAAGATTTACGCGCTGTTGCAGGATAAGGACACCTTGGTGGCGGGGCACGCGACGATGAACGACGTCAAATACCTCAACTTCGAGGCACATCGTTTCAATCTTCCGTCTTTTGCTTTCGATTTTGCGGATACGCAATTCGTGTATATGAACGCGGTAGGCGAATTTTCCCGTCAATTTGGGTTGGGCGCAATCGCGCAGGAGCTTGGCGTAGAGTTTACGGCGCACCGCGCGGTGGACGACGCCTACGCAACGATGAAGGTTGCCGAGGCGATGTGTAAGGCGGCGGGCTTGAACTTTGTACAGCTTTTGGAAAAATATCAAATCACCATGGGCAGGATTGAGAATTACGAAATCCGTCAAAACACGTCTGTGGCGTTTGTGGAATACAAGCATGCGCAAGAGCGCAAAAAAGAGGAACGCGAACGCAAAAAAGCGGAATTTCACGTGTTTGCGGATAGGGAAAAACGCCGCCGCAACAAGGACGGCAAGTTGAAAAACAAGCGCGTTTGCTTCTCGCATCCGTTGGAAATGCAGACGGATATGGCAAAAGAGCTGTTGAAAAAGGCGTTTGCGCAAGGCGCGTTATATTCTTTCCGCGCCGAGGAGTGCGACGTATACGTTTGCTTTGAAACGGAAAACGGACAGCGTTTAAAGACGGCGCAAGCCGTGAAAGCGAGGGTGTTTACCCCCGACGAGTTTAACGCATATTTGGAATAAAACAAAAAACTGCTGCGCAATACTTCGTTGCAACTTCACGCAACGCAAAGCGCAATGCACGCCCATAGGGCAAATCATTTAAAAAATTATGGCAAAACTCCCCGAACAATTTATCGAAAATATGAAAAAACAGCTTCCCGAAAACGAATGGGAAGCCTTTTTCGCTTGTTATGAAAAAAGCCCCTATAAAGGGGTGCGTTTAAACCCGTTGAAAGGGGGCAGGTACGCGTTGAAAGACTTTTTGCCCTTCCTTGGCGAGCCGATTCCTTGGGAAGAAAACGGATATTACACGACGGAAGAAAAGCTTGGGAATAACATTTTCCACTTTGCAGGCGGGTTCTATTCACAAGAGCCGTCGGCAATGAGCGCGGCACCTCTTTTAGAGGTACAGCCCGGGGAAAAGGTGCTCGATTTATGCTCCGCGCCCGGCGGTAAGGGAACACAGCTTGCTTGCGCGATGGACGGCAAGGGCATTATCGTCCTCAACGAGCCCATCACCTCGCGTGCGAAGATTTTATCACAAAACGTGGAGCGGCTCGGCATTAAAAATGCGGTGGTGCTCAATGAATATCCGCAGACCTTGGCAAAGAAATTCCGCGGCTATTTTGATAAAATCTTGGTTGATGCGCCTTGTTCGGGCGAGGGAATGTTCCGTAAAAATACGGAAGAAGCGCTTGCGGAATGGAGCGAGGAAAACGTGGCGTTGTGCGCGGCGCGGCAGAGCGAAATTTTGGACGCGGCGAGTGAAATGTTAAAGGCAGGCGGACGGCTTGTGTATTCCACTTGCACCTTTGCAACGGCGGAAGATGAGGGGCAGGTATGTGATTACTTGCAAAAACACCCCGAAATGTGCCTTTTAAAACAAGAAAAACTTTATCCCCATAAGGTAGAGGGGGAAGGGCATTTTGTCGCGCTGTTTGAAAAGCAAGCGCGCGTAGAGGAATGGGATACTCGCTTAAAAGAGGGACACGCGAGCATAACGCAGGACGGACAAAAAGCTTTCCGCGCGTTCGAAAAAGAATTTTTTAAAGAGAAATTTGCGTTCCGCTTGCACGAGGTAAACGGGATTTTATACGAGCTGCCCGAAGGGGTATTCGAGTGGAAGGGCTTGCAGGTTTTGCGCGTGGGTGTGCGGCTTGGCGAAGTGAAGAACGGACGGTTTGAGCCTTCCCATTCGCTTGCGATGTGTGTCAAGAGAGAGGAGTGCAAAAACGTATTCGACTTAACGCAAACGGACGTGCGCTTGGAAAAATATTTGCGAGGGGAAACGCTCGAATGCGAAAGCGCGGCAAACGGTTGGCACTTGGTTTGCGTAGAGGGCTTGCCCATCGGTTGGGGTAAAGCCGTCAATGGCGTATTGAAAAATCACTTACCCAAAGGGTTAAGAAAATAAGAAAAAGAGCGGTAAATAAACCGCTCTTTTATATATAGAGGAAAAGAAAACTCCCTACCGCGTGGAACGCAGTAGGGAGTTGTTTTCATTCAGTTACACGAAATTAATCGTTGTAAGGGCTGTCTTCGTCGAGCGTTTCCGCAGGTTTAGCCTTCTTGGGTTCGGGTTTAGCTTCCGTTTCTTCCGTCTTTGCAGGCTTCGCTTTCTTTGTTTTGCGAGCAAAAGGATTCTTGGGAAGTTTGCCGAGCTTTTTCAAGATCTTACGAACTGCCACTGCCGCGATAACGAATACAAGCACTGCCGCAATTGCAATCGAGCTAAACAACATGAAGAAGTTGGTTTCGTCACTCGTTGCCTCGTTCTCATCGGGGGTAGAGGTGTCGGGGGTGCTTTCGTTGCGGGTAGCAGGAGTAACCGCTACGTCTTCAAACGCGTAATCCGCAAGGATTCTAACGAACTTACTGCCGAGGATAGAGTCTTCATAGGAAAGGTAAGCGATACCCGATTCGTTTGCAGAGTAGGTGTAGCTGTCTGCGTAGAGGTTGCCGTAGCCGTTCTTGTCAAGGCTCTTGTTATAACGAAGGTAGGAAGCGCTGTCATACCAAGAGAATACACTCTCGAAAGCAACGGCGTTCTTGTTCGTTTCATAACCGTTCTTATCGTCTTCGTATTGCGAGATATAGGTGGTGAAGTCGCTTTCCGCATTTTCCGTGCTGTTCATATCGAACGCAACGTAGGAATTTACGGGGTTGCCCGCGCCGTTTCTATCACCGCTCCAAACTTCGAGGCGGTAATTCTTCGCTTCCACACCCGTGTGGATATAGAAGCTTACGTTTACCCATTCGCCGTTCGTGTTGCCAATTTGGTAAGCGAGCTGTTTGCTTTCTTCCGCAAGGTAACGAGCTTCAAGGAGCGCGTCTGCATTTGCGTCCGTCTTGGTTACGTTGAAGAGGTTGTTTACGGGGATCGTGCGAGCCTTGTCTGCGTAGTAGGTAACAACTTCCGTGCCGTTTACGGTCTCTTTCTTTGCGTAGAACGCGATGCCGTCCAAGCCTTCGTTGTTCCAATAGCTGTCGTAGTCGTGGGACGCGCCGCCGTCTGCAACGACGAGGTTGCCGTCCTTATCCGTATCGTAAGCTTCAAGGTTTGCAAAGTAACCATCGTACTTCTTCGCTTCTTCAGGGTTATTCAAAACAAGCTCTTTGTAAGCATTCCAAGATTTGTTGATTTGATACAAGCCGTTGGATTGAAGCTCGAACGCGATAATTTCGCAATCCTTATCCGCGCAAATATTGCCTTCGTCGTCATACCAATAGGTGAGGTTTCTGCCAATGGAAAGCACGTCCGCATTGTACTTGCTGTCCATATCGATAAGGTAGATGTTTGCAAAAGTCTTATCCGCGTCAGCCGCGTTCAACGCGCCAACCTTAACTGCGAGGGAAATCTTCTTGTAGGAGTTTGCCGAAACAGAAACGTTCTTACCATAGAAGCCGTAGCCGTATGCAAGCATGCCGTTCGTTGCTTTGTTTTCTTCCGTTTCGGTATTCCAAATAAACAAGGGTTGCGTTCTGTTTACGGGCGTATAGCCGAACATTGCGTTCCAAACGGTTTCCGCGGAGTCCGTGGTCGACGTGCCCGTCGCTTTCATTAAGAATTCGGAAAGAGAATTTGCAACCGTCGGGTTGAAATATTTTGCAAAGCCGTCTTTATTCAACAAACCTGCGTTTGCGTAGTTGTTCTTGTCTTTGTTCGTACCGTTTTGGTTTACGTATTGGCTGTTGCTGTAAACGCCGGTGTAGTTCATGGGTTTAGCGAAGCCTTGGTCCAATGCGTCGGAAGGTACGTTTGCAGCGGAGTCGAAGCCCGAATTGCCCGTAGCCTTTTCTTCTTCATAACCGGTAACGGAAACAACCTTCGCGTAGGTGCCTTCCGCAACTGCTTCGTATTCCGCCTTGCTCATGGGATATACTTGGAACTTCGTGAATGCTGCAAAGCCTTCGTGGAAGCTCGTGCGAGCGCTGCTTGCGATATCCGTAGGACCGAACGAGAAGGAAAGGTCGAATTTACCCGAAGCCTTGTTCTCATAGCCGTTTTCTACGAAGAAGAAGTATTGTTGCCAACCGTCGTTTACGTCTTCGTCTTCTACGCCGTCTTTGTTGAGGTCAACTTTTACGGGAACAGAGTCCGTGGTGTCGATGTTTGCGAACGAGTATTTTTCCGTGCCGTCGTTGAGGGTAACGCCAGCACCCGTGAAGCCTGCCATATCCGACGTCTTAACGAAGAAGGAAACCGCCAAGTAATCGTAAGGGTTGTTTTGTGCGTCGAGGTAATCGGCAAATTTGAACGTGAAGTCGTCCGCCGTATCTAACGTGTACGCAACGCCGTGCGCGCTAAACAACATTAAGATTTTGTCTTCTTGCGCGAAGTCGTAAACCTTTCTCTTGTCTTCGTCTTCTTCGTCGATATACGTGAAGTATTTATTGTAAGCGCCCTTCAAGTAGCTGTTGCTGTCGATGGAGTTTACAAGATAGTTTTTATTGCCTGCATTGGTTGCATCTGCGGGAGCAACGCCGTCGAAGATTTGATAGAAGTCGCCGTCGTCGCTAAAACCGTTGCCGAGTGCGTTTGCAACGTTTGCGTCCTTTTCATCTACGTCGCCGTCGCCGTCGAGGTCAACGCCGCCTGCGATAGAGGTAACCTTAGAACCGTCGCCAAGCTCGGAAACGGTGGGCTTTGCATTGACAAAGCCGTTCGTATCTACGGCAAGCTCGTCAAGGATATCGGAAGGCGTCAAATCGTGGCAGAGGTCGATTGCATAGCAATCCAAGGACATATCGCCGTTGGTTGCAAATACTTTATCGTCCGCTTCCGTGCTGTATGCAACCGTCGCGTCGGGTGCGTTGGTTGCTTGCGTGCCCGTGAGACTGTCGTATCTTGCGTAGGAAATCGTTTGACATTCCACGTCGTCGAAGAATGCGTAACCGTTTACGTATTCAAATTGATCGGTGGTGCCCATACCCAAACCAAGCTCGATGGTGAAGGAGGTATCGGTGTAAGCGGAACCCTTCAAGTAGAAGGTGTATTGCTTCCAACCGTTGTTTTCCGTCACGTCTTTCGTGTCGATATTTTTAATCGTGAGCGCGGGAAGGGATTTCGTACCAACGGTATGAAGTACGTTAATGAACGCACCTGCGTTATCCGCGGGTTGCAAGTAACCTTCGGTGTTTGCAATTTTCAAATCCGCCGTCTTTACCCAAACGGAGAAGGTAGCCGCTGTACCTGCTTCCACGTTCACTTTGGTGGTGGAAGTATATTTTTGCGCCGTACCCGTACCTTTTTCGCTCTTTTCACCAGGTTTAGCCTCGGGGCGTTGGTTGTGGATCATCAAGACGTTGTTGTTCTTGTTTTCCGTCGCGTCCGCATCGTAATTGTGCGTAAGGGGATTTTCAAGGAAGGTGCCGTCCGTCTTCAAAGGCAAGTCGCCGCTGTCGATATTGAAGGATTCATAAAAATCTTTCAACTTGGTCGCGATTTTGTCTTTGTCTTTGGAGTTTGCCGCTTTCCAAGCGTCATAGTATGCGAGCTTGTCCTTGATGGTAAGCGCGCCCTCTTCCCCGAAGAGCTCTTTTGCTTGCTCAACGGTGAGATTTTTAACGTCGTCGGGGTTGGAAAGCTTGGACGTGATAAGCTCGTCCCATTCCGTTACGTTCACGATACCGCTTGCCGCAAGGGAAGGAAGGCTGCTCGCCGTGGACGTACGCGTCCAATTGGGTGCCGACGTGGTGCTCGTACCGATAACGGTCAAGCCATCGTTGGTGTTGAAGGTTTCAAAGTCGCCGTTCGTGATTTTCAAATCGCTGTTGACGGACGTGGAAGGCTTCGTGGTGCTGTCCGACGAAGAGTCGTTGCCATCGTTACCTTTGTCGCATGCTGCAAAAGCCGACGCGCCCGATGCCACCATTACAAACGAGAGGGCAAGGGCAAGAAGATTCTTTTTGCTTTTTTTGGAACTTGTTTTCATGTAACCACCTTTGGTTTTATTGTTTTTCATTGAAAGTAAAGAATCCGAAACCGCTGTTTGGACGGCAAAATACGGATTTTAACCTATACCCTACTATTTTAATACAAAATCGCTTGCTTTGCAAGCATTTACGATAGTAAAAAGTAGAAAAAGTTTTATAAAAACAAAAAAAATTGCTTATATTATAGTAAAAGGGGAAGATATGTATTCAAAAAATGGAAAAAAGGGGCGGATAACCCAAATGACAAGCGGGGTGTTGGTCGGGCTTGCCAACAGCGTATTCGGCGGGGGCGGCGGAATGCTTGCCGTTCCGCTTTTGCAAAAGACGGGCTTAAACGAAAAGCAAGCGCACGCCACGGCAATTTTGGTGATTTTGCCCGTGTCGCTGTTGTCTTTTATCTTATATGCTATCCGTGGGTATTGCCATTTTTCCGTATTGATCCCCACGGCGCTTGGGGTGCTATTCGGCGGAATTTTGGGCGCGCAATGGCTGAAAAAACTGCCGACGAAAACGGTGAATATCCTATTTGCCGCCCTACAAGCTTTGGCGGGCCTATTTTTGTGCTTTTTTGGAAAATGAGGACACCATGTACGCGTTGAAATAGGAAATATTTGCGTTTTTATTGCCACAAATCAATGCACTCGTCAACGGCGCAATTCATAAAATTTACAATTTCCATTCACGTAAGCATAAGGCTTACAATTCATTCGCTTATGAGTTTTTATCTATATTTATTGCTTGGTTTTTTAGGCGGAATTCCTGCGGGCATGGGCATGGGCGGCGGCACGGTCACCATTCCGCTTCTCGTCCTTGTGGGCGGTGTAGAACAAAAAATTGCGCAATGCGCAAACCTATTTTCCTTCCTGCCAATGAGTGTCGGTGCGTTGAAAATGCACGCGGAAAATAAGCTTTTAAAAACGGACGGCTTGCTGTGGGTGATTTTGCCCGCGCTTGCCCTTTCCGTGCTTGGCGCAACTCTCGCCGCTTCGCTTCCGTCCGCGCTTCTTCGGCGGAGCTTCGGCGTGTTTTTAATCGGGCTTTCATTCGTGGGTTTTTACCGTCAATGGACGGAAAAAGCACCGCGCAAATCTTGACGCGTAAAGGGTTGACAAACGGTTGTATTTGTGCTAAAATTTTTGTGGCAAGGAGAGAAAAAATGCACGAATATAAGTATATTTTGTTTGATTTGGACGGCACGTTGACGCGCTCGCATTACGGGATTTTTAACTGCTTTCGTTACGCCTTAAAAAAGATGGGCAGAACGGACGAGCCGACGGAAGAAATCTTGAAAAAATGCGTAGGCCCGTCCTTGGAATATTCCTTTGAAAATTATTTTGGTATGAGCAAGGAAGACGCCGTGCTTGCAACGGCGAAATATCGGGAGCGCTACAAGGATATCGGCCTTTGGGAAAACGAGCCGATGGACGGCGCGTTGCAATGCTTACAAGCCTTAAAAAAGGCGGGGTACGTGTTGGCGATGTCCACCTCAAAGCCCAAAATTTTCGCCGACCAAATCGTAGAAAAATTCGGCTTTTCCCCTTATTTTTCGGCGCAAGTCGGGTGCGGCTTGGACGGGAGTTTCCCCACCAAAGCGTCGGTGATTGCCGAGACGATGCGACAGCTTTCCGCGAAGAATACGGAGAGCCTTATGATCGGCGACAGATTCCACGACGCGGAGGGCGCGGCGGAAAATAACGTGGATTGCGCCTTGCTAAAAGTAGGCTATGCCGAGGAGGGCGAAATTGAAAACGCGAAGCCCAAATACGTGTTTGCGGATTTTGCGGAATTGACGGCATTTTTAACAAAATAAAATTTAAAAACGGGGCGTGAAATAAAAAACGTTCCGTTTTTCTTTTTCCGCGCGGATAGGGGACGGGTTTTAGACGCGGTGTTTTTGTCAAAATGCACGAAAAAGAGGTCGAAAAATATCCAAAATAAGAAAAATTGTCAAAATGTACAAAAAATTTTTAAAAAGGGTATTTACAAAACGCTTTTATTGTGGTAAACTATGGGAAAAATTAAAATGGGTGAAGAGGGACTAAATATGGAAACACGTGTGAGCGCGTTAACTTCACCTAACGATTGAAGTAGGATTAGACAAAATTATCAAATTACACGAAGGGCGGATAGAGTTTCCGTCAAAAAAACAGAGGTATATTGTGGAAAGATTAGGTATCATTGATTTGGGTTCGAACACCGCGAGATTGGTTATCGTGGACATGTTTACCGAAAACCATTATATGGTCGTTAACGAGTTGAAAGAGAGCGTCAGACTTGGCCAAGATATGGACAGAGACGGCTTCTTGAAGCCGCAAAGGATTGCGGAAACGATTAAAACCTTAAAAATGTTTAAAAAGCTTTGCGACGCGTCGAACGTTGACCGCATTATCGCGGTAGGTACGGCGGCGGTTCGCCGTGCGAAAAATCAACGCTCCTTCCTTGACGAAATTCAAGTAAGCTGCAACATTACCATTCGCGTCCTTTCCGAAGAAGAGGAAGCGTTCTTGGTATATCGCGGAGTTATCAACTCTATGGACATTCCCAAGGGCTTGATTTTGGAAATCGGCGGCGGCAGTACGAAGATTATTTATTATAATCGCCGTAACGTGTTGGGCTATGCGACGTTGCCTTTTGGCGCGGTAACGCTCACCGACTTGTTCGCAAGCGACGCTTCGCCCGAGGAATCGGCGGCGCACGTAGAGGAATTCTTCACCGAACAGCTTAAAAAATTGCCTTGGTTGCAGGAAATCGATCCCGAAACGCAAATGATCGGCGTGGGCGGCTCTTTCCGTAACCTCTTTAAAATTAGCAAGCTTGTAAGAAAATATCCTTTGGATATGGCGCATAACTATAAGCTTGCCACCGAAGATTTTACGGGCATTTATAATATGTTGAAAGCGTTGGACGTGGACAAGCGCAAAAAGATTAAGGGGCTTTCCCCCGCGCGTGCGGATATTATGCCCGCGGCGATGGCGATTGTTAAGGCGTTCGTTTCGTATATGAATATCGAAAGCTTTACCATCGGCGGCAGCGGTCTTCGCGAGGGCTTGATGGTCAACCAAGCGCTGCCGATTACGACGGAAAAACCCATTTCCGACGTTTTGGGCTATTCGTTGGATAGATTGGTGAAGTATTATAACTGCGACCCTAAACATATCGAGCACGTTATGCAGCTTTCCGTACAGCTCTTCAAACAGCTTCGCGTGTTGCATAAATTCTCCCGTCAATACTTAAAAGTATTGAAAATCGCGGCGAGCTTGCACGATTGCGGCAAGAGCGTGAAGTTCTATAACCACGCAAAGCATAGCTGGTATATCATTTTGAACTCTTCCATTTACGGCGCGACGCATAGAGAAATCGTGTTGGCGGCGTTCGTTGCAGGTTGCCATAACCGCGAGGACGTGCCCATGATCGAATGGCAGAAATATAAGGATATCGTCTTGGAAGAAGACCTTGAAGCAGTGAAGAAGCTCGGCGTATTGCTTCGTATTGCGGAAAGCCTTGACAGATCGCACTGCGGTTTGGTTGCGGGCTTGAATTGCGACGTGCTTGGCGATTCCGTCATTATGAAAACGATTGTAGCGGGTGACGCGGCGCTTGAAATTTGCGACGCGGAAAAAGCAAGCACCGAATTTAAAAAGGCATTCAAGAAGAACTTGGAAATTTTGTAATTTTGATATAAGGACAAAGCCGCTCTTTCACCTGCGGAAAAGGGAACGGGGCGGCTTTCTTTTACGATAGGTGGTTTTTTACGTATGTGGATTTTGGCAAGCGCGTCTCCGCGGCGCAAGGAACTTTTAGCGGACGTTTTACCCGAATTTGAAATTATCCCCTCACTCGCGGACGAGACGGTGACGGAAACGCTTTCCCCAAAGCAATTGGTTGAGGTGTTGGCGACGAGAAAGGCGTTCGAGGTGGCGGTAAGGCCGGAAAACGAGGGCAAATTCGTGTTGGGCGCGGACACGGTTGTTGCGTATGGCAAGGAAGTGTTGGGTAAGCCCAAGGACGGGGCGGACGCATTCCGTATGTTAAAACTGCTTTCGGGCGAAAAACACACCGTATATACGGGCGTTTGTATCCTTACCTGCAAGGACGGCAAAGTGGGCTACAAAACCAAAACCGCCAAGACGGACGTATATTTTAACGAGCTTTCCAACGACTGGATTTGGACGTATATCCGCGGCGGCTCGCCAATGGATAAGGCGGGCGCGTACGGCATTCAAGACGGTGGCTTGGTGAAAAAAATCAAGGGGAGTTACTCCAACGTCGTGGGGTTGCCCGTTGAGCTTTGCACAAAAATGATAAAGAAGTTAAATAGCAGGAATAATACGTTCAATTCGTACCTGCCCCTCTCTTTTTGGGAAAAATAGGAGGAAATTATGATAAAACTTGCGATTGATATGGGCTCGTCTATGACCAAAATTTACCGTGCGGACACGAACAGCGGTATCGTTTTGGCAGAGCCGTCCTGTGTGGCGGTGGTTACGGGCGATCAAATCAAAGCCATCGGCAAAGAGGCGAAAAGCCTCATTGGCAAGACGGCGGAATTTACAAGGATAATTTACCCCGTATACGAGGGCGAAATCGTCAATATGCGTCTTGCGGAAGCGATGTTAAAAGAATTTCTTTCTCGCATCGACGTAAAGGCGTCGGCGCTCCGTAGGGCGCAGGTGCTTTTTTCCGTGCCCTGCGGTATTTCCGAAAAGGCGCTTGCCGATTACGTGGCGCTCACCGAGGAATGCGGTCTTAGCAAGGTTTGGTTTGTCGAACAGCCCTACTTGACGGCGCTTGGTGCGGACGCGATTATTAGCGATAGCGATCCCGTGTTCTGTTTGGATATCGGCGGCGGCGTTTCCAATGCGGCGGTCATTTCCGAGGACGGCATTATCGCCGGTATTTCCATGAACGTCGGCGGCAATAATATGGACGCGAATATCATTTCGCGCATTTCAAGCAATTCCGAACTGCTCGTCGGGGCATTGACGGCGGAAAAAATTAAAAACGAGATTTGCTCGCTCGCGCCGAGCGCTTTGGGCAGCGTTGTGGCGGAGGGAAGTTCCACCAAGACCTGCCAACCCGCGGCGGTGTCCGTGCAGGCGGCGGATTTGACGGAATGCTTGCGCGTGTATATCAATAAGATAGTGGAATACGCCATCGAGGTGCTTAGAACGTTACCTGCAGAGGTGGCGGCGACGGTGAACAGAAACGGCGTATTGCTTTCGGGCGGCGTAATGAAAATCCCGTACGTGCCTCAATATATCGCCTCGATGCTCGGTATGCGTTATCGTATGAGCGAAGAACCGCAATTTTCTACCGTGCTGGGCGGCGGCGTGCTCCTTCGCGACAAGATTTTGTTGAATAAATTTGCCAAAAATCGCGGCGAATAAGGGTTAAACGTAAGACAGAATTAAAAAAACACCCATAAAAAAGTGGACGGACGGAAGAATTATATTCTTCCGTCTTTTTCTATGTCGAAAAAAATTTTAGATTTCTGCAAAAAAATTTTCAAAAACCTATTGACAAATGCCAATTTTTTGTTATAATAAAGGTACAAAAGAAAGAAAGCAACAAAAAATGTTAATTTCTTTCAAAAATCACGGAGAAAACACCGATGAACACATAAGGGACAGCCGAGGGAAATCGGCAAGCAGCCGTAGGGATACGGCACAAGGGAAAGCCGTAGAGAGACGGCAAAAAATGGAAAGGAGGGTACGAAAAGCGATGATTCCTTCCCGAAGTGAGGCAAGCACTTAAAAATTGCCGAAAAAGTGAGGGAAAACACTTAAAAAGACACCGATAAAAGTAGGCGTTCGTTTGCGAACCTAGAACGGGGCAAATGGGAAATTGACGAAGTTCCGGTAGGCGCTCGGCGGTCGGAAAGCGACGGGAGAGGGAACGAATAAGCACGGTAAGCGTATGAGATTTGACGAAATTTCAACGAGTGTCGGAAGAGGCGTCGTGAAGACGGGATA
>JAEIGA010013734.1_pt1 | contig 12317 bp, 9 predicted proteins | sample 9270691 | NCBI WGS metagenome assembly JAEIGA01 (sample SAMN17057246, study PRJNA624740) | gut metagenome | biome: biome; isolation source: fecal sample | host: Bos grunniens | place: China: Xizang | collected 2019
CTTGAACGAGCAAGTTCTTCATGAGGAACACCCTTCATTGCAGCAAACCACGTCATAAACGGTGTCGGCTCACCAAGATAATCAATTCCCGTCCAAACGTATTCACCTGCACAATATGTATCTTGTTCCATACGAGCAAACTCAACATCCGCTATGTCGCTCCATGGCGCGGCATTGTGATCGTACGAATCAACGCCCCGAAGAGGCACATTCCAACCTGTGCGCTGACCAGAAGGAGGATTTGAGTAAAAACCGCTCGTTGAAAGTGCAGAGGCGCTCTCTGAATAAACAATGGGCTTATCGGGATAAAACTTTTTCATAACAGCGTACTTACCCTGGTAATTCCAACCTGTTATATCAAGATCTGCAAATGCCGTGTTTGTTACAGACTCAGGGAAGCACGAACCTATACCAACTGGTCTTGTCGTATCAAGCGACCTTATAACCTCGCGGAAAAGGCGGCAGCGCTCGCGCGTTACGCCATCAGGGTAGGCCTTGTCGGCAAGCGGAATTTCATTTCCGATCGACCACACGAATACGGATGGATGATTTCTGTCGCGGCGAACAAACTGATGGAGATTACGGATGCAATAATCTTCAAGTTTCTCTTCACCCTTTCTTCCGGAAAAACCGTCCCACCTGTCGAAACATTCGTTCCAGACTATAAAACCCATTTCGTCGCACAGATCAAGAAACGCCGAAGCAGGAGCGTTGTGACTCGTACGAATCGAATTAACGCCCATGTCCTTCATGATGTTAAGCTGCCTCTTGGCAACATCGCGGTCAAAAGCCATACCAACAAGCCCAAGATCCGAATGGAGGTTGACACCTTTTATCTGACAACGCTTTCCGTTGAGATAAAGCCCGTCATCGGCCGTAAACTTAAATGTCCTTATGCCATAACGGAATTTTTCGCCTTCTATTTCAACCGTATAAAGGAAAGGAGACTCAGGGCTCCACAAGCGCGGATTTTTGACGATAAACTCTTTTTTTCTCCGACCGCTCAAATCAAGCTCGTACGAAACAACGACACGCGCTGAAGAGTCTGAGACATCTTCCGTCACTATCGAAACAGAGCCCGGCAAAATCCCATCGCGCTTTTTAACTTCAAATGTAACATCTCGATAAATGCCGCCGCCTGGATACCACCTCGACCAGTGCGTGCCTGTTGTAACAAATACTGCAAGATCGTTACTCCCTTTTTTCACAAAGCTCGTTACATCAAGCGTAAAGCCCATGTAACCGTAATCCCAGCCTCCCGCTTCCTTTCCGTTTACAAAAACTTTCGGGCGCGCCATAACACCGTCAAAAGTGAGATATGCCTTTCCGCCTGAAGAAATTATTTTACTCTCAGTCTCCGCAACTTCAAACGAGCGGCGATACCAACCGTCCGCCTTAAAAGGTAACCCCGCGCAGGACGTGTTCGTCTTCAAATCAAACGGACCTGAAATCGCCCAATCATGGGGAACTGTAACTGTAGTCCACCGCTCAGGCAAAACATCGTCAACAGACGATGGAGCTCTTCCAACTTTATGTTGGGCAAACTCCCATGAGCCATTCAACGAAACTGAAACTGCCAGAAGAAGTGAAAGAAGCATACTGAAAAAATTAGATTTGCAAAAACTAAACTAAAAAAAAATTGCGCCATCAAAGGACGGCGCAATCAGGAAGTTCTCCTACAAGAGGACGGGCGTATTCAACAAATGCGCTCGTCACATCGTGCCCGCACGGCGAAATAAACTCGCGAGGCATCGAACGCGTATCTTTAGCAGCGTCCGTTATTGGCCTTACGGCATAAGCGACTTTGTAAGATTTCGCATCTTCACGGACAATGCCGATTGTTCCCTTGTTCACACCCGACTCAAGCGCGGCTCGAACTGCCGCGGCACCCGCGAGAAATGCCTCTTCGCGATCCGTCTCGGAAACGACGCCAGGGAACGAGCGCTGCAGATACCCGAATGTATCGGCGCGAACGCGCTTGATGCCGCACTTCGCCTTTACGATGCGAGCGAGAGCATCTCCAAGCGCTCCCGTGCCAGACATCTGAACGTTGCCGTGCGAATCGCGCTCTCCGTCGGCAAGTTTCGCGCCGATCGGAATACCGTCCTTGCCGCGAATGCCTTCAGACACTGCGATAACGCAGCGGCCGAACTTCTTCATCGCCGATTTGACATCACGCACAAAGCGCGTTTCAGAAAAAGGCGTCTCAGGGAGATAAATAAGGTGCGGACCATCGTCGGGACGCTGCCTTGCAAGAGCTGAAGCGGCGGCAAGGAATCCCGCATCGCGGCCCATGATGACATCGATTTTCACGCCTCCAAGAGCGCGGTTGTCGAGATCATCGCCTTTGACTGCGCAAGCGACGAAACGGGCTGCACTGCCGTATCCTGGAGTATGGTCGCAACTGCGCAGGTCATTGTCGATCGTCTTTGGAATATGGAAGCATACGAGAGGATAGCCGGCCTTCTCCGCTTCATCTGCTACGATTCTCGCGGCGTCGGCGGAGTCATTCCCTCCGATGTAGAAGAAGTACCCTACCTCACGGCGGCGGAACTCCTCAAAGATAAGCTTGCAATCTTCCGCGGTAGGCTTATGCCTGCAGCTACCGAGAGCAGAAGAAGGCGTTTTCGCAATCGCCTGAAGTTTCTTTTCGGAAATCTTGCGCATATCAAGGTACTCACCCTTGAGTATTCCTTCTATCCCGTGCACGGCTCCGAAAATTCGACCGACTTTGCTACCAGTCGCCTTTGAACGAAGTGCAATCACAGCTCCGACGAGAGAAGCGTTGATGACCATTGAAGGACCGCCTGACTGGGCGATGACGACATTTTTCGCATTCTTCATAGAACTCCTTGTTTTATCAGCGTCCAACTGCCTTGCGGTATCTCGCTACGAGATTGTTCGTTGAAGCGTCATGCTTGAGCGAAGGTTTTTTCGCCGTCAAATCTGCAAGTACACCCTTTGCAAGCACCTTGCCGAGCTGCACGCCCCACTGATCGAAGCTATAGATATTCCAGATTACGCCCTGCACAAAAACCTTGTGCTCGTAAAGCGCGACGAGAGAGCCGAGCGTCTCGGGAGTCAACTTCTCGCAAAGAAGAGTATTCGTAGGCTTGTTACCCTCAAAAGTCTTGAACGGTACGAGCTTTTCAGGAACGCCTTCCTTGCGGCATTCTTCTGCAGTCTTTCCAAAAGCAAGCGCTTCGGTCTGGGCGAAGAAATTGGCCATAAGCTTATCGTGAAGATCGCTTATCGGATTGTGCGTGCGGCAGCATCCGATAAAGTCGCACGGAATGAGGTGAGTTCCCTGGTGAATAAGCTGATAAAACGAATGCTGACCGTTTGTACCAGGCTCGCCCCAGACTATCGGACCCGTCTCACGATACGAAACGTTGCCGTCTCTGTCGACGCACTTGCCGTTCGACTCCATATCCATCTGCTGGAGATACGCGGGGAAGCGCGCGAGATACTGGTCGTACGGCAGGCAGCAGTAAGATTCCGCACCATATCCGTTGGAATAGAGAATGCCGAGAAGCGCAAGAATGACCGGCATATTTCTTTCGAAACGCGCGGTGCGGAAGTGGCGATCCATCTTATAATAGCCCTTGAGGAGCTTCTTGTAATTGACGCGCCCGATCGCAATCATAAGAGAAAGCCCAATCGCGCCTGGGAGAGAATATCTGCCGCCAACCCAATCCCAGAAGCCAAACATATTCTTAACGTCAATGCCAAACTCTGCAACTTCCTTCGCGGCCGTGGAAAGCGCAACGAAATGTTTAGCGACAGCAGCCTTCGCATCCTTCGCGGAAAGCCCAGCTTTACGCGCTTCTGAAATAAACCACTCCTTTGCCGCAAGAGCATTAGACATCGTCTCCTGCGTAGTAAAAGTCTTGGAAGCGACGATAAAAAGTGTCTCTGCCGCCTTCACGGAGCGAAGAGTCTCGGCAAGGTGCGTCGAGTCGACATTGGAGACGAAGAAGAATTTCAAATTACGCTTCGTGTATGGCGTAAGGGCAAGGTTAGCCATAACGGGACCGAGGTCAGAGCCGCCGATGCCGATATTGACAATGTTCTTAATTTTCCTCCCTGAAAAGCCCTTCCACTGGCCGCAGCGTACTGAATCGGAAAAGTCTCCCATCTGGTCAAGTACGCGCCTGACTCCTGGCAGAACATCCTTCCCATCAACTTTGATCTTAGCCTTAGGGTCAAGATTGCGAAGGGCTGTATGCAAAACGGCGCGCCCTTCAGTAGCATTAATCTTCTTGCCTGTGAACATCCGCTCAATCTCTTCCTTAAGACCCGACTCGCGGGCAAGCTTCATAAGAGATTTCATCACCTTCTCGTCGATGCGGTTTTTCGAATAGTCAAGATACCATCCTGCAGCCTCTACTGAAAACTTCTCTGCGCGCGCTGGATCTTCCTTAAAAAGCTGCGCAATCGTCTTCTTTGAGCTGACAGTCATCGCCGCGTCAAGATGCTCCCATTTATCTGTCATTTTTATTTCTCCTTTGGAATTTACCTTAAATAAAATCTGTTTGCGTATCATATCATTTGAACCGCACTCGCGTCAAATCTCAAAATGTTGGCAGTTAGGGTTAGGGGTTAGTGATTAGCGCATAGGAGTTAAGTGTCCCATTCAAACATTCAAACATTCGAACATTCAAACATTCAAAATGTTTCGCTTTCGCGTCGACAATCACGAACCGTAACTAAAAGTGCATTTCTGACCGTTATTGTTCCTGACAATGGCATCCCACGAAGCAGGACGCGCTTCACCTTTTTTCAAAGGCGAAGAATAGAAGAAATCAGATTGCACATTTGTCAGCTCCGCACAATCGCTCTTTGTGCGAATAACTGCAAATCCGATATCTCCCCACCAGCCAACGGATGGAAGAGACGCCATGCGCGTAATATTGCGATTATCCCAGCCCTTCGAACACCATGATGTTGTCCATTGATGAACATGGCCGTTTATGTAACCGCAATAATGCTTCTTCTTGGAAAGAAATCCCAATAAAGATTTGCCCTTCAAACGAAGCTCTTCCACAGAATGATGAGAAGCGACAATAAAAGGACGCTTCGCATTCTCTGCCACGTCCGACAGCCACTTGCCTTGCTCTTCATCTAACTGCCCGCCTACAGGGTTGTTAGCACCCTCTCCATCGGGAGAAGCTTGAAGAGAATCTACAAGAAACAAATCGCACGTACCAAGATTTACTACAGAGGCAATACGCCCTTTTACTGGAGAGCGCTCCGCACATTCAGGAAACACGCTTATCATCGGTTCGCGATGGTCGTGGTTGCCTGGCACAAGATGCACATCGATCCCCGCAGATTTAAGACGCGCAAAAAGAGGAAATGCCGTTTCGTAATCTGCCCTGTAACCAAACCAAAGCGAGACATCGCCCAAAACCACCACTCGACGCGGAAGCGGACGCATCTGAAGGATCTTATCGACTGTTTGACTGAAAATTACGTTCTGATAATCAGGCTGCTCGCCCCAAATCGTCTTTAGCCCTTTCTTTGCAAGATGCACATCGGCCATGACAACAGTTGTCGATTCGTCATGCTTTGCGTTTGAAGAAGCAAGCGCAAGATTTCCTGCAGAAGAAAGACAAACTGCTCCCGCACCGCAAAGAAAACCTCTTCTCGTCTGATTATTCAACATAACTCTCCCCTTCCTGCCTTTTAAAACTGGGAAAAACCTTCTTATGCTCCCGCCTTAATAAGGACGGCAAGCCCGGCGATGAAGAGAATGAACATAAGGAAATTAAGAACGGCCGATTTCTTAGGCGCTCCTGCAAATTCCTTCCAGATTAGAATGCCCCAAAGCGCCGAGACGAGCGTCGCGCCCTGGCCGAGAGCGTAAGCGATAGCGGGAGATGCGGCACCTGCCGTAACGAACGAAAGAAGCGTTCCAAAGCCCCAGATAGTTCCGCCGAGCATGCCGACCAAATGAGTAAGAAGCGAGCCGCTGAAATAGCGCTTCGCCCCGTCAAGGATCGGCTCGCCCTGCACAGGCTTGCGCATAGCGATAGTATTCCAGAGGAAGTTCGAAATGAAGATGCCTGCGGCGAAAACGAAGAACGCCGTGTACGCAGTCATCTTGCCTTCGCCAGGAGCGGCCGCGGCGAAATTATTGTCGATAACCTTGTTCACGAGAGGCGAGAACCACATCATAAGAAGACCTGCGACAACTGCGAGAATAAGCCCCTTCTTCGTGGAAGTTTTGCCCTTCTCCTCACCCGTCTGTTTGGCCTTAAACGCCATCGCGTTGCAAATGATGGATACAACAATAAGAGCAAGGCCTGCGACAATCATGGCAAGAGACTTTCCGCTTGGCGCGAAAAGATAGTTGAACACCGTGCCGCCGACAAGAGCCAAGCCCACACCCACGGGGAACGCCACCGACATTCCCGCAACGGCGATTGAAGCGGAAAGAAGGATGTTCGAAGCGTTAAAAACGATGCCTGCCGCGAGCGGCCAGAGCCAGCCCTTTCCCGCAAACGCTGATTTAAGGTTAGCTATGAAGGCCCACTCCGAGCCCTTTACCGTCGACCCTGCGGTAAGACCCGCAATAAGCGCAAAAAGCAAAAGCCCGATAACGTAATCCCAATAAAAAAGCTCATATCTCCAGCTCTTGCCTGCGAGTTTCTGAGTATTGCCCCAGCTTCCCCAGCAGAACATGCAGACGACGCAGAGCGCAACGGCGAACGTATAATTTGATACGTAGAACATGACTCTTTCCTTTCTGTCTTTAAGCGACTGCTGTTTTTTTATTTAAAGGACCGCACGATTTTCTCATACTCCTCAGCCTGCGCCTCCATCGACTCAACCATCTTAAGCTGAGTGCGGCAGCGCACGAGGTTGTGATCGGCGTATGCAGTATGGAAGTACGTGTCGCCGGCAAGATAATCGGTAAGGAAGCGGATGCCGATAGTCAGCGTAATAAGACGCCCAGAGAAGGCGAGATTTTCACGCTCGGCTTCAGTTAAAAACTTGGCTTTCGGCAAATAACCTCTGACGAGAGCTTCAAAATATTCCTTCTTTGAATAGACCTTCGAAAGATCCTTCTCGTCTTCGGCGGCGGCGGCGGTTGACGTACGCACCATATCGCCGAAATCGTAAAGCGCAGAACCTGGCATCGTCGTATCAAGATCGATAACGACGGACGAGCCGTCAGGAGAGAGCATCACATTGTTTATCTTCGTATCATTATGCGTAATGCGCTCGGGAATTTCGCCTTTGGCCATCATATTAACGATCTTCGCAGCCTCTTCGCGGCGAGCGTCGACGAACGCGAGCTCCGCGGCGACAGAAGCTTTACGCCCTTTAACATCGGCCGCAGCAGCCTCGTCAAGAAGACGCAGGCGATCAACCGTGTCATGGAAGCGCGGAATTACAGCTTTAAGCGGCGGTGCAGGAAGATCTGCAAGATCGTTCTGGAATGCTGCAAAAACGCCTGCCGCAAGAGTGGCCTGAGAAGGATCTGTAATAAGATCAACCGACGAATACCCCTCAAGGAATTTGTAAACGCGCCACGGATTTTCATACGCGACGACATCGAGCGTCTTTACGCCCTTATTTTTGAGGTGAGACGTCACGCGAAGAATGTTTTCGCGGAGAATATCCTGATCAAAGAAATCTGTCACGCGCTGAAGGATGAAACGGTTTCCGCTTGATGTTTCTACCTTAAATGTATCGTTGATATGCCCCGAACCGTAACGCGAGACGTCAGTCTGATCTTTAATTCCAAGCTGCTCAAGCACACTAACGAGCTCTTCCTTTGTATACTGTTTATTCGACATTTCTATACTCCTTGTTTTGTTGTAAACTTCAAAAGACTTTTATTTACTTAAGAACTCCATCTTCAAGAGTAAGAACTCTATCACAGATGGCAGCAGCCTCCGGTGAATGTGTCACCATAACAAGCGGCACAGACGAGCCTGCCGAAAGTTCCGAAAGCATTCTCAATATCTCCGCGCCCGTCATTGCATCGAGATTGCCCGTCGGCTCATCCGCAAGGACCAACTCAGGATCTGTCACCAACGCCCTCGCGAGCGCCACTCTCTGCTGCTCGCCGCCTGAAAGCTCGCTCGGCAAATGGTGCATCCTCTCTGCAAGACCGACTCTCTCAAGGAGATTTTTCGCCCTCTTCTCGCATTGCGAAGGAGCTGAAAAAGCGCGCATCTTACGCGACATCGTAGGCAACAGCACATTTTCAAATACGGTAAGTTCAGGCATCAAATGGTACTGCTGAAAAACGAACCCGATATTTTTAGGCCGCGTAACCGTTCCTGAACTTTGCTTTTCAAGCCCGCCTAATATATTAAGAAGAGTAGACTTGCCCGCGCCGCTTCTCCCGACGATAGCTATTTTCTCGCCGGGATAAACGGAAAAATTGACACCCTTCAAAACCTTTATCGGTTTCTGCCCAGACACCTTAAAGGTCTTTGTCAGATCTATAGTTCCGAGTACAACCATATCAGATTATTTTCCTTTGGTGCGACTGACTGGGATCGAACCAGCAACCTTCGGCTTCGGAGGCCAACGCTCTATCCAATTGAGCTACAGTCGCAACTTATTTCAAGTAGTATACCAAAAATCCCATCTTTACGGGGCGTATTTCTCCGCTCTTTCATCAATTATGCGGTCGTATTCATCTTCCTCCGAAACTTCCTCAAGCTCATGGGGCCTGTCCGGCGGCACGGAAAGAAACCTGAGCGCGGCCGTGGCAATGCGCCTGAAAACGGGGCCGGACGAATTGCCGCCTTGATGATACTGAGTGCGCTTGTCAAAGTCAAGCGAAACTAAAATTACAATTCGCGCTTTTTCAGGACCTGGAGACTCGGGCGAAATTTTTACTACTCCAGAAGGAACGATACCGCAGAAGGTCGCGCGGTAAAGCCCAGCATAATACCCCTTCCCGCCTGGAATCTGCTTCTGAGCAGTACCCGTCTTGCCCGCGACAGAATAGCCTTTTATTCGCGCGCGCCGCGCAGTCCCGCCAGTTTTCGCAACGCCAAGCATCATCTCGCGCACCTTCCTCGACGTCTCAGTAGAAATCGCCCTTCCAAGCACCTCGCACTTCTTGCCGCGAATCTCCTTGCCCGAATGATCAACAATGCGATCAACAATGTACGGACGCATTCTAACGCCATCGTTCGCTATCGTCTGATATGCGCTTGCAAGCTGAATAGCAGTGGCAGCAAAGAACTGCCCGATGCCAGCGCGCGAACGCGAAGCCTTATCCCACATGCGCTTATTGGGATTCGGCAAAATGCCATACTGCTCGCCAGGAAGCTCAATGCCTGTCTTCTCACCAAAGCCAAACTTGCACATGTAAGGATACAAAACCTCTGGCCCAATATCATACGAAAGTTTTCCAATTACAATATTCGACGATTTAACAATCGCATCTTTAAGAGTCATCGTAGGTTCCCACACATGGCCACCATCGCCCGGCAAACGATAATAATCTGGATCATCACGATTTGTGCGATAGCGCGTCATAGGGCCATACTTGCTCGGCGAGTGATCCATCGCCGCGGCAACAGTGATAACCTTCATCACAGAACCAGGCTCATAATTAAATGCTATCGCGCGATTAAGCTGCTGCTCAGGCGTAGTGCGCCCATAAAGGAGCGGTTCAAAATCTGGGAACGATGCCATCGCAAGAACAGCACCGGTAGACACATCCATCACTACGCACCAGCCGCTTCCAGCTCCAAACTCGGTGATGCCCCACTTAAGGGCGTTTTCCGCCTCGAATTGAATGTTCGGCTCCACAGTAAGATATATGTCGGCGCCAGGAATGGGATTTACAGAAGTTTCTCGCTTGTCGTAAATCTCTCGGCCGCTGGCATCCTTCTTCCCTACAATCACTCCGGGAAGACCCTTAAGATCGCGATTAAACTGCTGCTCAATGCCGGCCGAACCGACGTGAGCGGCATTAACGGAACCGAGAATATGACAAAAGCGCCGCCCGTGCAAATATTGGCGCACCTGTTCATCGCGGATTGCAACTCCAGAAACAAGCGTAGAGTCTGCAATAATTTTATGCGCCTGAGGATCGGACGAAAGCGCCAACGGTTGGCAGCGCCATCCTGGGCGAGGCGGCGCATCTGCCATCGCTTTAACTTTGTTGTAATCAATACCCAACGCATCGGCTATAGTCCGCACAATTGCGTATTTCGGGCGGGGAGGTTCGCCCTTGCGTTTAACGACACAATTTGTGAGCGCGAGAGGATCGAGCGAATACTCCCAGTAAGGAGCGCTTTTTACTAGCGGATACTTCTTTCCGTACGCAGAATATATAGAGCCTCGACGCGCGGGAAGTTCGCGTTGAAAATCGTATACAGGCGTTGAAACGTGAGGATCAATGTGGGCCAAAACAAGCTTTTGACCCACACGTATTACAATTACGAGCAACAGCGCTACAGGCAGCCAAAAACGTATTCTCTCATTGTTTATGGACATCGCTCTTAGCGCCTGCCTTTAAGCGCGCGGCGTGGCGTTGAGACAGTGGAGAGGCTGGCCATATTCATCGAGGCGCGCTTTTTCGCACGCGCCACCGAAATCTGGCCTGGATACGGCGCACCTTGAGACGTCATGTGGACAATCTGATCGGGGCGCGGCGGCTTCATGGCAAGACCATGACGCCTAAGCGCCTCCTCGATTTTCTCGGGAGTTTTCATCTCTTCCCACCGCGTCTCCTCGCGCCTGCAGGCATCTTCGAGGCGGGCGAGCTCGCGCTCTTCTTCACCGATGGTCTTATGGAGATGGTTGCAGCTTGAAGCGGCAAGGATATTCATGATAACAACGCAAAAGACGGACATGATGATTATTGCCATATGGCCCGTTGATGCAGTTATCACAGATTGCTTCTTTAAAACTTTTTTGTTTTTTCTTGCCTTCATATTCCACCACCTTTTTCAATCACTCTAAGTTTTGCGCTTCTTGAGCGCGGATTCGCCGCGCATTCTTCATCAGAAGCTACAATAGGCTTTTTCGTAACCGCCCTTGCCCGCGGCTCGGTGCCGCACCACTCTTCGCCGCCCTGCTGAAGCGAGCGCATCACGCCGACATGCGAAGAGAAAAAACGTTTCACGATTCTGTCGCTTAAACTTTCAAACGTAATGACGGCAAGCCTGCCTCCTTCGCGCAGGAGGGAAAGCGCCCCCTCAAGCGCGCGCTCAAGCTCGCCGAGCTCATCGTTCACCGCCATTCTGAGCGCCTGAAATACGCGCGTGGCAGGATGATGAGGGCCGCTGCGCCCAATGACGGAAGAAACGAGCGACGCCAAATCTTCCGTCGTCTCGAACATTCTTCCGCGCTCGCGCGCTCTTACTATAGCGTTGGCGATTTTCTTTGCCTGCCTTTCTTCCGAATACGTGCGGAAAATCCATGCGAGGTTCTCCGCGCTTTCTTTATTGACGATTTCAGCCGCCGTTAATCCTTGCGCTCTGTCCATGCGCATATCAAGGGGTCCCTCGCGCTGAAAGCTGAACCCGCGTCCGGCGTCATCAAGCTGAGGAGACGATACGCCCAGGTCAAGCATGATTCCGTCAACTTCTTTCCAGCCGTTTTCATACGCAATTTCCTTTATATCACCGTGACAGCCTTTAACAGCCGTTAAATTTTCCATCTTCCCTACTTCATTAAGCGCCTGCTCGTCGCGATCTATTCCGAGCACCCTTCCGCCGCGCGCGATAATCTCTCTCGTATGGCCTGCGCGCCCGAGCGTTCCGTCTATGTAAGCGCCGCCGAGCCTTACCGCAAGGGCATCGACAGTTTCTTTCAGAAGAACGGGAATATGAAGCATTTAAAACCCGACCTTCTTCAGAGCGTTTGCCAATTCGTCCTGTTCGATAACATCCTCTGGAACGAGAGCACTCGGATCCCAGAGCTTGATCATTCTCACCGAACCCACCATCGCGACAGTCGTCGTCAAGTTCGCAAACTGAAGGAGCTTGTCGCGAACGCGGATTCGTCCCTGCACGTCAAGAGTGAGCTGATCGGAATTAGCACCGATGACTTGAAGGGCGCGGTTGCATTGAGGATCAAACAATGCTTTTTCGCGCAGCTTCTGAAGCCGTGTCTCCATCTCAACTGCAGGTATGAGATCGAGACATTTCTCACTCGGATCTGGCATGACGTATACGTAATCGGGGTTACCCATAGCGTCACGCCATTCGCGAGGAATGGTGAAACGCTTTTTAGGGTCAAGCGCATGATCGTAGCGCCCGACAAGGACACTAGACCTTACGCTTTCCGCCTTTACGGCACACGACTCTACCTTCTTTGACATTTTGTGA
>JAEIGA010013735.1_pt1 | contig 12316 bp, 14 predicted proteins | sample 9270691 | NCBI WGS metagenome assembly JAEIGA01 (sample SAMN17057246, study PRJNA624740) | gut metagenome | biome: biome; isolation source: fecal sample | host: Bos grunniens | place: China: Xizang | collected 2019
AAATACGAAAGCGGTGTGCACCGCGTACAACGCGTTCCCGCGACGGAAACGCAGGGTCGGATTCACACGTCCGCCGCGACGGTGGCGGTACTGCCCGAAGCGGAAGAAGTGGAAGTGGAAATCAACGACAAGGATATTCGTATCGATATTTTCCATTCGGGCGGGGCAGGCGGTCAAAACGTCAACAAGGTAGCTTCCGCGGTGCGTATTACCCATTTCCCGACGGGGATTGTGGTGACTTGTCAAGACGAACGCTCCCAGCTTAAAAATAAAGAGCGCGCGTTTAAGGTATTGCGTTCGCGCGTGTATGATTTTTACAACGGACAAAATGCCAAGGCGCGGGAAGAAAATCGACGTAGCATGGTCGGGACGGGGGATAGAAGCGAACGTATCCGTACCTATAATTTCCCGCAAAGTCGGGTGACCGACCATAGAATCGGGCTGAGTCAATACAACCTTGACGTCTTTATGACGGGGGATATCGACAGCATGGTGGAAGCGCTTGCGATTGCGGATAGAGAAGCGTTGCTTGCGTCTTCGGAAGAATAAGAATATATAGAATAAAACTCTTCGTTTTTGACGGGGAGTTTTTTTAATGGCGACGGAAAAAAGTTGGAATACGCGAGGCGCAGGGGTATGCATTTTATTTCCTGATTATAGCAATCGAAAAAACAAATGGATAATTATATTTTTTATAAATTTCCTGATTATTTTACAAGAATTTACAAAAAAAGGGGTGTTTATGGTTGCATTATTTGAGAAAAAGAGGTAAAATAATACGCGGTTAATAAAGACTTACGGAGAAGTGTAGAAATGAGAAACAGAATTGCATCTAGAATGAACGCGATATCTCCCTCTTTGACGCTTGCGATTTCGGCGAAAGCGAAAGCCATGAAAGCGGCAGGGGAAAACGTCGTATCTTTCGGCGTTGGCGAGCCTGATTTTAATACCCCGGAACATATTATTCGCAGTGCGAAAGCGGCGCTGGATAACGGCTGTACTAAATACACGCCTTCGTCGGGGTTGTTGCCTTTGCGCAAAGCCATTTGCGAGAAATTTAAGGAAGACAACGGGTTGGAGTACGAACCCTCGCAAATTATCGTTTCCAACGGCGCGAAACACTCCATTTTTAACGTTTGTTACGCGGTTTTGGAAGAGGGGGACGAGGTGATTATCCCTGCGCCGTACTGGTTGACTTATCCCGAAGTGGTAAAGGTTTGCGGCGGCGTGCCTGTATATATCGATTGTAAAAAGGAAAATAAATTCAAGTTTACGCCGGAGGAATTGCGTGCGGCGATTACGCCGAAAACGAAGATGCTTATCTTCAATTCGCCCTCTAACCCGACGGGTGCGGTTTATACGGAAGAGGAAGTACGTGCGATTGCGAAAGTGTGCGAGGAAGCGGAAATTTTCGTTTTGTCGGATGAAATTTATGAAAAGCTTTGCTATAACGGGGTACAGCCTTTCTCGATGGCGGCGTGCAGCGAGAAGATGAAGGATTTGACGATTACCGTCAACGGCGTTTCGAAAACGTACGCGATGACGGGCTGGCGCGTGGGATATCTTGCCGCGCCTGCGGACGTGGCGAAGGCGATTGACTCTTTCCAAAGCCACGCGACCTCGAATGCTTGTTCGATTTCGCAATATGCGACGATAGAGGCGTTGCATTCCCCCAAAGAAGAAATTGAGGAGATGAGAAGAATTTTCGATTACCGTCGCGCGAAGCTTTTGAAGTTGATTGCGGAAATGGACGGGGTATCGGCGGTAGAGCCTGACGGCGCGTTTTACGTGATGTTGGTCGTCGGCGGTTTGTACGGGAAAAAGTACGGCGATAAAGTGATTGACGGGTCGGTTGCATTTGCGGACGCGTTGTTGGATGGGGAAAAGGTGGCGACTATCCCCGGCGTTTCCTTTGGTGCGGATGATTGTGTGCGCCTTTCTTACGCGTTGTCGGATGCGGATATTGACGAGGGCTTGGCGCGTATTAAGAGATTTGTAGAAGCTTTGGTTTAATGAAATATAGAGGGGAAACCGTGGGCGTGGGCTTGCGGTTTTTTCTTATTTTTCGCGGTTTTTGACGAAATGGGGCGGGGAAAACAAAAAAAGTTTGGAAAATGGCGGAAAAATTTTCAAAAAGGTATTGAAATTATGCGGAAAATATGGTAAACTATGATAAACCGAGTAGAAGCATTTTCTCTCGAAGAAAGAACGAGAAAATCTGGGAGGATTTTATTATGATTAAAGTTATTTACGGCGCGAAAGGTACGGGTAAGACCAAGATGATGATCGATGCGGCGAACGCAACGGTTGAAATGGCGAAAGGTCACATGATTTTCATCACCGACAGCAAGCGCGGTATGTATGATTTGGAACGCGAAATCCGTTTCATCGACACCAGCGAATATGATATCGCGGGCGAAGCGGCTCTTTGCGGGTTTGTAAAAGGTGTAATTGCAGGCAACAACGACAACGAATACGTATTCATCGACGGCGTGGTTCGTATTGCTGGGAAACCCGTTCAAGAAATGGCAGCGTTCTTCTATATGCTTGAAAAAGTTGCAAAAACCAACGGCGTTACGGTTACCGTTTCGGTATCGGCTACGGAAGAAGAATTGCCTGATTTCGTTTCTAAGTACATCTAATTGCCTTTGTTATAGGGTAAACGTATAATTTGGTAAAAACAGCCGAGCGGCGCTTTCTACCGTTCGGCTGTTTATATAATAAGAGAGAATAAGAAAAAATACAGCGAAAAATATAGGCGGTCGGGTCGGCTGCCGACTTTGCGCGTAAAAAAGTAGGCGCGCGATAGGAAACGCAAACACGCAGGCGCGGCGCAGTTGCGCCGTAAAACGACGAGAAAGGCAGGTGAAAGATTATGTATTTTATCAGCACGAGAGGGGGCGAAAAGGTTACGGGCGCGCAAGCGATCGTACAAGGGTTGGCGAAAAACGGCGGCTTATTCGTTCCTGAAAAATTCCCGACCGTGACGAAGGAAGAACTTGAATCCATGATGGAAATGAGCTATCCTGAACGCGCGGCGTTTATTCTTGCCAAATATTTGGGCGACGAATTGGGCGTAGAGTATTTGAAAGACGCTTGCGAGAAAGCATACGCTTCGTTTACGAGCAACGACCCCATTCCCCTTGTCAAAGTCGATGGGGAAACGGGTTTGTACGTGTTGGAGCTCTTCCATGGGCCTACGTGCGCGTTTAAGGACGTTGCGCTTACTTTGTTGCCCTACCTTTTGAAGAAGAGCTGCGAAGTGACGGGGATTACGGATGAAATTTTAATCCTTACCGCGACGAGCGGGGATACGGGGAAAGCGGCGTTGGAAGGCTTCCGCGACGTGCCCGGCACGAAGGTGGCGGTGTTCTATCCCGACGAGGGAGTTGCCAAAATGCAACGCCTGCAAATGTCTATCCAAGACGGCAACAACGTATTTGTGGCGGCGGTCGAGGGGAATTTTGACGATTGCCAACGCGCGGTGAAGAATATGTTTGCTTCAGAAGAGGTGAACGAGGTTTTGGCGAAGAAGGGCGTCCGCCTTTCCAGCGCAAATTCTATCAATTTCGGGCGTTTGGCGCCGCAAATCGCGTATTATTTCTCGGCGTATTTGGATATGCTTACTTCCCGTCAAATCGAGATGGGCGACGAGGTGAATTTCGTTGTTCCGACGGGGAATTTTGGGGATATTTTGGCGGGCTGGTATGCAAAACAAATGGGTTTGCCTGTGAAGAAACTCGTTTGCGCGTCGAATAGAAACAAGGTGCTTGCCGACTTCTTTAAGAAGGGCGTTTACGACGCGAAACGGGATTTGCACCGTACCATGTCCCCGTCTATGGATATTTTGGTGTCCTCGAACTTGGAAAGATTGCTCTTTGAAATTAGCGGTAGAAACGCGAAGCTGACGGCGACGCGCATGCAAGAGTTGGCGGAAAAGAAAGAGTATTCTATCACCGCGGAAGAGAAGGCGAAGCTGGAAAAAGATTTCTTCGCAGGCTTTGCGCGTGAGGACGACGTAATTGAGGCTATGTACGAAATTTTCGACGAATTCGGGTATGCGATGGATACGCATACGGGGGTTGCGTTGGCGGTCTATATGGAATATTACGACTGGCGTGAAAAGCAGACGCAAAAGGACGAAACGCCTATCGTGGTGCTTGCAACGGCGAATCCGTACAAGTTCCCTCAAGACGTTTTGTACGCGTTGTCGGGCAACGACGTCAAGGACAGCTTTAAGGGCATCAAACGCTTGCATCTGTTGACGGCAATGAAACCGCCGAAGAGCTTGCTCGATTTGCGTTATCGCACGCCTCGGTTTAAAATGAAAGTTAAAAATGACTTGAAGGCGATGTCGGAGCTGATTTTCCGTTTTGCGGATGGGGAAATTGTGCCTGTACCCGTGGATAAGAACTGATTTTGCGCATTTGCGTATCAAAATGAGGTTGAATTTGTAAAATATGTGACAGCTCTCGTCTTTTTTAGTGAATAAACGGAAAAAGGCGGGGCTGTATTTGCTTTTTTATAGAAAAAGTGTTATACTGTATCGTGAAAGCGCAAGCTTTGAAGAGAGGGAGTATGTTTGGTTACGTACGCACGGACGTTCCGTATTTGTATATAAAAGACGACGTTTTGTATAAAGCTATGTACTGCGGCGTATGTAAAGGGATTGGGCAGGTCTGCGGACAAAAGGCGCGGATGGGGCTTACCTACGACGTCACGTTTTTATCCGTGATTATGCATAATATTTTGGGCGTGGACGTCAAGGTGAAAAAATCGCATTGCCTGACCCATTGTATCCGTTCTCGTGAAATGGCGGAAGTGGATGCGCTTACTCGTCAGCTGGGGGCGTTGAATACCCTTTTGGCGTATTATAAATTTATCGACGATATTGCGGATGAGGGAAAAGGTCGGGTAAAAAGTCTTTGGTTTAAGAAAGGCTATAAGCTGGCGAAGAAGAAATACCCTGAAATTGAGGATATCGTAAAGCGGAACCTTGCGGCGCAGGAACAAATGGAAAAGGCGAATACGGACAGCGTGGATAGGGCGGCTGACCCTACGGCGAGTATGCTTGCGGAGTTTTCCGAGTATGCGCTTGGGGACAAGAGTACGGAAGATACCCGTAATTTGTTTTATGCCATCGGGAAGTGGGTATATTTAATAGACGCGTTGGACGATTACGATAAAGACGTTAAAAAACGGACGTACAATCCTTTCCGCTTGGCATATAACGCTGAATGTAAGCAAGCTTTGTTGGCGGGAGAAAAGGGGGAAGAGGTACGCTTTATTTTCAACGCCGTCTTCTTTGATATCCGTGAGAGTTTGTCGAAGATTGCATTTCGGTTTAATCGGGATTTGTCGGATAATATTTTACTGCGCGGCTTGCCGATGATGACGAATCGGATTATGTGCGGCTGTGATTGTAACGGAAGAAAGAAGAATAAACGCGAGAAAAAAGAAGAAACTAACAAATAGGAAATAGGAGATGGATATGAGCGCGAATTATAGAATTCTCGGGGTTAGTAAAAATGCTACGGACGAGGAAATTACCGAGCGTTATTTAGAATTAAAGGCGAAATACAAAGAAGAAAGATGGTTGGACGGCGAGGCTGGTAACGAAGCGGCGCGCATGCTGACGAAGGTGGAAGTCGCCTATAAAGAGATTATGGAGGAGAGAAAGGAACGTAAGGAAAATACCGAAGGGGTGGATTCCTACGAGGAGATTTCCAACCTCTTAAAACAAAACAAAATTGCCGAAGCGCAAGCAAAATTGGATAATTTTAACGAACGCGGCGCGGAATGGCATTATTTGCAAGCGGTTATTTATTATAAAAAGAACTGGACCAACGATAGTAAAAAGCAGTTGGAAATCGCTATGCAAATGGACCCGAACAACGTGAAATATCGCGCGGCGTACGGGAAAATGAACGCGAAAAACGATTATCAACAGCAAACTGCGCACCAACAGCAGCAAAACCCTTACGCGAACGGCGCGCCTGTGGATAATGGAGAGCAAATGGGTGGAAATATTTGCTCGGATTGCTTGACTTGCTGTTATATGAACCTTTGTATCAACTGCCTGTTTAATATGTGCTGTTCTTGCCGTTGATAGGCGTTTGGTGAGGAGATGAAGAAGATTACTGCGTACGAAATCGCGTTGTCGGCGCTTGCCTGCGCGATAGCGGTGATTTGCCTGACTGTGGGCGTTTACTCGGAGATATTGCTCTTTTCGGGGTATATGCTGGCGGCGGTGGCAATGATGCTGCCTTTGTCGAAGGGGGCTTACGTTGGATACGGGTTGGCGTACCTCGCCGCTTGTATTTTGTCCGTGTTGTTTAGCGCGGCGCGGTTTTGGGACGTGTTACCCTTTATTATGTTTTTCGGATTGCATCCGTTTGTCAACGAAATGCAACTGAAAATCAAAATCAATCGTTGGGTGGCGTGCGCGATTAAGGCGTTATGGTTTGACGTAACGGCGTACTTAATTTGGCGGTTTATCTTTAATATGACAACCGCGATTTCGGGCTTGGACGCGTACATGGTACCCATCATTTTTGTTTTAGGTACGTTATTTTTCGGGTTTTACGATTATTGTATGTATCGCGCGCGGGACGTTGTTTATCGCTTGGTCGCGCGGATTAGTAAAAAGTAAGGAGAGTTCAATACCCTATATATTTTCATTGTGAATACGAGGAGGGGGATTGTATGATAGAAAAAAACGATATAATTTGCGCCGTGACGGATGCTATCGGCACAAACGGTGAGGGCATCATCAGGCACGAAGGGATTACTTTTTTCGTGCCTGCTTGTTTACCTGGTGAAAAGATTCGTTTTCGGGTACTCAAGGTAAAAGGGAATATCGGGTACGGGAAGGTAGAGGAGATTTTAACCCCTGCCGAGGAGCGCGTACGCGAAAAATGTCCCGTATATTCTAAATGCGGCGGTTGCTGTTTGCAACACTTGGAGTATAGCGCGCAGCTTGCGCATAAGAGCGCGGTGGTTCGGGATACTTTGCGTAAAATCGGGGGGATTTCCGTGCCTGTGCCTGCGGCGGTCAAGAGTGACCTTCCCTATAAATATCGTAATAAATTGCAGCTTCCCGTCGGCGTGGATAAGGACGGGAATACGGTAATCGGGTTTTATGCGGAGCATAGCCATCGTATCGTACCGATTAGTTCGTGTGCGATTCATCCCGACTGGGCGGAAAAGCTGATTGCCATCCTCAAACGTTACATGACGGAATGCGCGGTAAAAGGGTATGACGAGGAAGGGAAAAGAGGTGCGATTCGGCATATCGTTGCCCGTGAAATTGGTGGGAAATATATCATCACCGTCGTTTCGGCAAAGCGGGAATTGCCAAACCTTCCTTACTTGGTCGGTTTGCTTTCCGAAGAGTTTGCCGTCTTTACTTTGTACCTTAATTTTAATGATGCGGATACCAACGTTATCCTTGGAAAAGAGTTTCAACTCGTACATGGTAGGGGCTTTTTTGATGCGGAGGAGCAAGGGATTGTCTATGAAGCGGGACCTGTTACCTTTTTACAAGTCAATGAAAACGTGCGGACTAGGTTGTATAAAGACGCTTTGAAGACGGTTTGTACGGACGGGGACGAAGTGGTTATCGATGCGTATTCCGGCGGTGGGCTATTGACGGCTATGTTGGCGAAAAAGTGCAAACGCGTTTACGGTATCGAGCTGGAAGAAGAAGCGTCGCGGTGTGCGGATTCGTTAAAGGCGAAAAACGGCTTGGAAAATATGACGAATATTTGCGGCTACGTAGAAGAAAAATTGTCGGCTGTGTTGGAGAAAGAAAAAGGGGAGAAGGTGCGCCTTATCCTTGACCCGCCTCGCGCGGGGATTGCGCGCAGTGTTGTCAAGGCGCTGCTTGCGAGCGGTATTCCGAAATTGACCTTGATTAGCTGTAACCCTGCCACGCTTGCGCGGGATTTGGGGATTTTGACGGGCAGATTGATAGAAACAGAGGCGGGGGAGCTGGTGAAAAATCCTGCTTACGCTGGGAAAGCGGACGACGAAACGTTGGATGGGTATTATGCGATTGAACGGATTCAGCCTTACGATATGTTCCCGCAAACCAAGCACGTTGAGACGCTGGTGGTGCTTTCTAAAAAAAACTAGGGGTTTCTAGTAAAAAAATTTACGCAAAGCCTTGAAAAAGCTGGAAAAATTTGATACAATAGGGATAATGGGTGAAAGCTCGTTATCCCGTATTTGTTTTTTGCGGGTAGAAGCTTATGAAAAACGATTTTGGGTATAAAGAAGGCAAAGCAACCGTGTGATTTTGAAGGCAGAACGTATATCGTTTGTATAAAACCTGAAAAAAGTAAAAGGATAGTGGCAGGTACGAGTTGAATGATTAAAAAAGTGGTAAAAACAGATAAAAAACCGTATGCAAGCGGTAACGTGAAAACAGTAGGGAAGTCCGTAGGGAAGGCAGGCGCGGTCAAGAAAAAGAAAGACCCCCTTTCCGAAAAGGTGAACGGCGTTTCCGTCTATACGGCGGTGTATAAAGTCAATCGCAGTGACGAGCTTTTGGAGTTTTTGCTCCGCAAATGCAACACTTCGCGCAACAACGTCAAATCCTTGTTGGTTAGAAAGCAAGTGCTTGTCAATGGAAAAGTTGTGACGCAATACAACTACGTTTTGGCGAAAGACGACGAGGTGAAACTGGCGAGAAAACCCGTCAAAGACGGCGTAGTGGCGTCGCAAACGACGGCGAAGAATGTAAAACCGAGCGCGCCTCGTCCCCGTTTAACCTTGAAAATTATCCACGAGGATGAGGATTTTCTCGTGGTGGATAAGCCTGCGGGCTTGCTTTCGGTGGAGAGTGATAAGGAACACGAATGCGCGTATTCCTATGCGGTAGATTATTTGAGTAAAAAGGATAAGAACGCGCGTCCGTTTATTTTGCACCGCATTGATAAGGAAACCTCGGGCGTGTTGATATTTGCCAAGAACGTGAAAATCCATTCCATGCTGAAAATGCACTGGGCGGAACAAGTGCAAACTCGGGAATATTTCGCCGTGGTGGAAGGCGTGCCCGAAAATAAATCGGGGACGATTATTTCTTACCTGAAAGAAAACGCCAACAATTTGGTGTATTCGACAAACGATCCGACGGGGCAAAAGGCGATTACGCACTACGAAATTGTATCCGACAATGGGGATTATGCTTTGCTGAAAGTCAAAATTGACACGGGAAGAAAAAATCAAATCCGTGTGCATATGAAATCTATCGGGCACGCGGTGGTCGGTGACGAGAAATACGGCAGTGAAAAGAACCCCTTAGAACGGCTTGGATTGCATGCGAGCAAGTTGGAATTTATCCACCCCGTCACCAAGGAGCTTTTGACGTTCACCTCGCCCCTGCCCCCTGCATTTCGCGCTTTATGCGGTAGATTTTAAGGAGAAATTATGAAAAAAATCGCAAGTTTTACCGTCAATCACGATACTCTTGAAAAAGGGATGTATATTTCCCGTATCGACGGCGACGTGGTGACGTATGATATTCGTATGAAAAAACCCAACGCGGGGGATTATTTTTGCATGAGCGCGGCGCATACGCTGGAACATCTCTTCGCAACCTACGCGCGCAATAGCGAGTTTGGCCCACATATTATTTACGTTGGACCTATGGGCTGTCGCACAGGCTTTTATTTGCTTGTTCGTGACGGAATGAGCCATACCCAAGCCATTGCACTAGTGCAAGAGAGTATGGCGTTTGCGGCAAACTTCGAGGGGGAAATCCCTGGGAATACGAAGGCGGAATGCGGCAACTATCTCGACCACGATTTAGAGGGCGCGAAAGCACTCGCCGCGGACATGGTAGCCACCTTACAAGGCTGGCAGGAAAAAGATTTGCAATATAAGGAGTAAACTATGGACGCAATGCAAAACCTCTTAACGCGCAAAAGCGTTAAAAAGTACAAAAGCGATCCCGTACCCCAAGAACTGATTGAAAAAATCGTCGAAGCAGGCACGTACGCGCCCACGGGTAGGAATGCGCAAGCGCCTATCATTTTGGCGGTAAGCAATAGGCAGGTACGCGATGAACTCATGAAACTCAATGCAAAAATCCTCGGCGCAGAGGGGAGCGACCCCTTTTATAACGCGCCTGTCGTACTCGTCGTGTTGGCGGCAAAAGAACGCAATACCCGCGTGTATGACGGTTCGTGCGTGATGGAGAATTTGATGCTCGCGGCGCACGCGCTTGGGTTGGGTAGTTGTTGGATTCACCGCGCGAAAGAAACTTTTGAGCTCCCCGAAGGCAAAGCGATTTTACAAAGCCTTGGTATCGAGGGAGAATACGAAGGAGTTGGGAACTGTATTATCGGGTATCCCGACCATGAACCCGAACCTAAACCCCGTAAAGAAAACTGGGTGTATTATATCAAATAATAAATAAGGAGAATATAAAAAATGGAAAACAAAATTATTTGTAATTGTATGCAAGTATCGGTAGCAAACATTGAAGAGGCGCTTCACACGTCCAAAAAATTCGAAAGCGTAGAAAAGGCTTTTGAAAAGGTGCAAATGATTACTCACTGTTCGACGGGTTGCGGCGGCTGTCACGATAAGGTGTTGGACGTAATTTCCGAATTGATGGCATAAAATGAAAGCGGGCGTATCGACGGCCTCGCTGTTTTTGCGGAAAAATAACGAGGAGGCTTTGCCGACCCTCAATCACCTTGGCGTGCACGTCGCCGAGGTCTTTCTCACGTCCTTTTCCGAATATGAAAAGGAGTTTGCTTCCCTGTTGGCGGCGGTGAAAGGGGATTTGTCTATCAACTCCGTCCACGTCCTCAATAACCAAATCGAACCGCAGCTATTCAGCGCGCACGAACGGGTGTTAAAGGATTCGTTCGATTTGCTGGAGAAAGTATTGACGGCGGCGAGGATTTTGGGCGCGCCCTATTACACCTTTCACGGCCTAGCGCGAAACAAAAAGGCGGCGCGGGACCCTGCGAACGACAATTTTGAAAGGCTGGGGAATCGATTGCGGGAGATTGCTCGTTTTTGTAAAGACCGCGGTGTGCGTTTGTGTTTGGAAAACGTGGAGTGGTCCACCTATAACCGCGTGGGCGTGTTTGCGGAAATGAAAAAGCGGGTGCCCGATTTAAAAGGGGTTTTGGATATCAAGCAAGCCCGCATTTCAGGGCAACCGTACGAGCGGTATTTGGACGAAATGGGCGGTGATATCGCCTACGTGCACCTCTCCGACGTGCGCGAAAATGGCAAAATGTGTTTGCCTGGGCAGGGCGTGTTCGATTTTGAAACGCTTATCAAGCGCTTGCAGGACGTCGGGTTTGACGGCGCGCTTTTAATCGAGGCATATAAGGATGATTATACTGAAATTGCCGAGCTGAAAACCGCTTGCGATTACGTAAACGAAATTTTATATAAACTTAGCAAATAAACATTTATTTTTAAGGAGGTCATTTATTATGGCTATTTGTTTTATTACCGCAATTATTACCGCGGTGCTTGCCGCAGGTGCTTTTTCCCTTTATATTCAGTACAAGAAAAAGAAAAAAGGGACAGGGGCGACGATTTTCGGTGTTGCCGGTGCGATATTTTCGATTGTTTTCTTGTTGGTTCCGTTTAGCTTCCATACCGTAGACACAGGCGAAATCGCTGTTGTAAAAGAAATGGGAAAAATCGTAGATACTCGTGATGCAGGCACGCATTTCGATTTTTGGTTGACTAGAAGCTATACCAAATACGACACGAAGGTTCGCGGTGTAGAGGTAGTTACAGCGGCTTAGTCTCACGATAAACAACCCATGGATATTCAGATGACTATTCAATATCAAGTCAACAAAGACAAGGTGAAGGAGATTGCTGCTACATATGGCACTTTGAGCGTGCTTGAAAACAGAATTCAAAGTGTAGCAATTGAAAGAACAAAGTCGAAACTCTCTAACTACGACGCCGACTCTATTATAGAAACGCGCGGTGCAATCTCTGCGGAAGTCGCGCAAACGGTAGAAGAGGCAATCGGCGAGCAGTATTATGTCGATATCACCAACGTATCGTTGACGAATATCGATTTCTCGGACGCTTATGAACAATCTGTCGAGCAATCGATGATTGCGAAACAAGAAGTAGAAAAAGCGAAGGCGGAGGCTGAAAAAGCAATTGCAGCAGCGGAAGGCGAATTGGAAGTAGCCAAACTGCAAGCACAAGCCAAGCTTGAAGAGGCGAAAGCGGATGCGAACGCGCAAATCGAAATTGCAAAAGCAGAATCCTTAGCCATTCAACTGAAATCCATCGAAGTTGCCCGCGCACTTGGCTTTGA
>JAEIGA010013736.1_pt1 | contig 12316 bp, 7 predicted proteins | sample 9270691 | NCBI WGS metagenome assembly JAEIGA01 (sample SAMN17057246, study PRJNA624740) | gut metagenome | biome: biome; isolation source: fecal sample | host: Bos grunniens | place: China: Xizang | collected 2019
GTAGGCATTCACCTCTTTCTGATTTGTCAATCTAACACGAGCTACTTTACGCATAGCTGAGTTAGGTTTCTTAGGAGTTGTAGTGTAAACACGTACACAAACTCCACGTCTTTGAGGACAAGCATCCAGTGCGCGTGATTTAGATTTCTCTACAATCACCTCGCGACCGTTGCGTACTAACTGTTGAATTGTTGGCATAATTTGTTGTTAATCTTAACTTTATACAAATACCCGATTTTAAATCGGCTTGCAAAGGTACAAATAATTTCTTAAACTACAAGTATTTATGTATTTTTTCTTAAAAACCATTGAGTTGCATGTAGATTGTCGGGAGTAAAAGGAGGAATCCCACCACAATCAGCAACAGAATGAAAGGGAGAATCCACTTCACCCATTTCCCATATGGAATCTTTGCCATTCCCAATACTGCTATAAGTACTCCCGACGTAGGGGTAATCATATTGGTAAATCCGTCACCAAACTGGAAGGCCATTACAGTAGCCTGCCTGCTCACACCTATTATATCTGAGAATGGCGCCATAATTGGCATTGTTATGGCAGCCTTGGCACTCGCCGAAGGGATTACCAGATTGATTACTGTCTGGATCATGTACATCAGCCCAAGAGCCCCCGCCTCGCCGGATCCATCCAAAGTGCCGGCCAGCGAATGGAGGATAGTATCAATGATGCGCCCCTCCTGCAATATATATATGATACCGGCAGCCAGACCCACAATGAGGGCAGCACTCAGGATGTCTTTTGCACCGTCCATCATCTCCTTTACAATTGAGTTTGCACTCAAGCCCATTGCAATTCCACTGAGCAAGCCCAAAGAAAGGAACAGTGCTGAAATCTCACCTATATACCATCCGAATCCCAAAACGCCCACCACAAGATAAAGAATGGTGAAACCGAGCAGGGAAAGGACATAAAAATGTACCGATTTCCTCAAAGCGGCAATTGAAGATATCACAAATGCCACGGCAAGCACAGGCAACAGCCAAGCGGTATGATATTTTTGGGCTCCTATAGATAGCCATGTGCTGTTACTGTAAGAGAAGGTGAACATCAGCACCACTGCAGCAGCAATGGCAAACGACACCCAGGATGCCCTATTGGTATAGTACTCCACTCCCCCTTCCTGAGCTCCTATGTGCTCTCTCCAGTGGGCATCGGTCTCATACATCATTGACTTGCGCGGATCTCTCTTTACCCTTACTGCATAAAAAAGGACAAAGCCTATAGTAATCACATTCAGCACAACCCAGCAGAAGAACCTGTACTCTATTCCCGAGAACATGGGAATTCCAGCCAAATCCTGCGCTATACCTATAGTGAACGGATTGAGGATGGCCCCGGCAAAACCCACATGGGCTGCAACATACACCATACACACACCCACAATTGAATCATAACCCATAGAGATAGCCAGCGGCACAAGGATAACCACAAAAGCAATTGTCTCCTCACTCATTCCAAATATAGCCCCAAAAAGGCTGAACATAAGCATTATGAGCACTATCACCACATTGCTCACACCTATTTTGGCCAATGCCCTGTTCTTCTCAAGTCTGGTTACCATACCCAGGAAAGAAAAGATACCCGCATCAATGGCCCTGCTCCTGTTCACCACCCAGAAAGATGCACCAATAACAAGGATAAAGCATATAATTCCGGCCTGCTTTGTAAAACCGCTGTAAAATGACTGCATCACGCTCCACCACTGTCCTACTGCCGGCACTTCATTGAAATCTACACTCTGCTCCATAGTGCCCGCAACCTCAACACTCCCCTTCACATACTCACCTCCCGGCACAAACCATGTTGCAAGGGCACAAACCAAAATAATCCAGAATATTATAACATACGTATTGGGAAACTCCCTTTTCCTTTTACCCATAAAACAAGTATTTGATTATATAAATGAGGTTGGTCCACCCGGGCCAACCTCAAAAAACATTTCTTAAAAACAGGCTACAGTGCCATCAGAATAAGAATCTGTGGGGTAAGCACCCTCAAGAACATTACAAGAGGATATACTGTAGCATAAGATACCGCCTGCTGGTTGATAGGTGATACCGAGTTTGAGTACGCAAGACCCGAAGGGTTTGTACCGCTACCCGAGATAAGTCCCATCAGCTGGAAATAGTTGAACTTAAACACAAACCTTCCAATTGCAGCACCTGCAAGCATAGGCACCAAAGTGATGATTACACCATAACCTATCCATGCAAATCCACCTTTATTTACAACTGTATCTATAAATCCTTCTCCCGACGAGATACCTACAGCTGCAAGGAACAGTGAAATACCCACCTCCCTCAACATCATGTTTGCACTCAAGGTAGTATAGGTTACAATATTGAACTTGTATCCGAAACGGCTTATGAGGATTGCAATGATAAGCGGACCGCCTGCAAGACCCATCTTCACAGGCTGAGGCATACCAGGCAACATGAACGGAACAGAACCGAAAATCACACCTACAGCAATACCAAGGAAGATTGCAAGAAGGTTAGGCTCCCTCAGCTGTTTTGCAGAGTTGCCCAACATATTTGCAAAGCTCTCAAGTTTCTGCTCATCACCCACTGCAAGCACACGGTCACCAATCTGAAGTTCAAGATCCGGAGCTGCAACCAAATCCACACCGGCACGGGTAACTCTGGTAACATTCACACCAAACACAGATCTCACCTTAAGCTCACCCAAAGTCTTGCCATTAACCTTATGTTTTGTAACTACAACCTTTCTGGTAGCCATCTGACTGTCCATCTCATGCCACTCATCCGAACTCATATCAAGGAGCTCACCAAAGAAAGCGACAATGGAATCCTTGTTTGCATCAACTGAAATCACCCTCAGCTTGTCACCCTCAAACAATTTGGTTTCCGAAGTAGGAATCTCCACCTTACCGTTCTCCCTGCAAAGTCTTGAAACCACAAAATCCTTGTCAATGAAACTGTGAAGCTCCGCAATGGTCTTTCCAAAGATTGCAGCATTCTTGATTCCCACAGAATATTTGGTAGCCATCTTTGTAGTATCCGCGCTGGAACCGGTAGCCTTCTCAAGCTCCTTGTCCATATTCATGCGGAACAAACCTTTAATTACAACAATGGACATTACGATTCCAACCACGCCAAGAGGATATGCAACCGCATAACCCATTGCAATTGAAGGATCTGAAGCACCTGTAGCCTCAAGATATGTCTGCTGTGCAGCACCAAGGCCTGGAGTATTTGTAACCGCACCGCAAAGTACGCCTACCATAGTTACAAGGCTTGTACCTGTAACCAGATGTATAATATACGCTATAATCACACCCATCAGCACTATCATCACCGCAACTGCGTTCAGGGTAAGTCCACCTTTCTTGAACGATGAGAAAAATCCGGGACCAACCTGCAGACCAACAGAATAAACAAACAGGATAAGTCCGAACTCCTTGATGAAATGAAGGATATTATGCTCTACGGTAAGCCCGAAATGTCCTGCAACAATACCCACAAACAAAATCCATGTAACACCAAGTGAAACACCGCAGATTTTAATTCTGCTAAGCAATACTCCAAGCGCCGTTACTCCCGACAGTACAAGGACTGAATGGGCAATGGAGGTGCCTGTAATCAAGTCATTAAACCAGCTCATAACATACGTATTAAAAAACGGGGGCAAAGGTAATTATATTTTTCACCCCCACAATAACAATCATTACCTAATCTGACCCCTCCTGAATGCAACCAGCAGCTGCTTGAGGTCATCAATCTGCTCCATCATCCTCTTGCCGTTATCTGTATCCCTCACAAGCTTCCTCTTCTCCATAAACTCCACAACCTTGGTCTCGGAGATAATATCCAGACCTTGCTCAATGGCCTTCTGAGTAGATTCAAACGACTCGTGCTGCACCAGCCTCAACCCGTAAGAGTTGTAAATGAGTGTATAACCGGCAATTCCTGTCTCCTGCTGATAAGCCTTTGAATAACCGCCGTCAATCATCAGCAGCTTGCCGCCGGCCTTTATAGGACTCTCACCCTTAGAGGTCTTTACAGGGATATGTCCGTTGATGATATGCGAAGGCTCCCCTTCCACACCAAACTCCTTGAGAATCTTTTCACAAATCTCCTTGTTATTCTTAAGCACATTATACCACCCTTTGTGCTCCTTCTGAGCCTCCTTGTCTGAAAGAAGATAACGCTCAAAAGTTGCCATCCTGTTCTTGTCGAACGGAGGAGATACCGGTCCGCACCACAGATACCAGATGAAATCCTGCCCGAACTCCCTGGCTGCAGACTTCTCCGGCTCAAAATAACCCTGGCGCACAATCTGGTCCATTTTGTCGAACAACGCCTTGCCTGCATAGTCCTTGCCCTGGATATTCAGAGACTTGAATGAACCGTCCTCGTTCAACGGAACAGAGCCGTGATAAAGGAGATTTGAGTTTCTTACCAAATACAGAGCTCCGTGAGAATAGAGCAGCTGCATATGTTTGGCCATATGGGCACTATGCACAAAATTGTGGGTAAGCTTGTCAACCACAACCTTCTCCTCTGGTGTAAGAGCATACGGATTCTTAGGGTCAATTGTAGGGAAATGCTTGTCTCTCAAAGGATATTCTTTACCTTCAATAACAACAGTACCTTTCTCCTGATCTATCATATGGAGCAGATTCCTGTCATCCATTCCATACTCAGGTCTCCTCTTTATAATCTCATACTCAAGTTTGAACTGGATAATGGTAATGGCCTTGTGCATCTGCGCAACAAGTCTTGCCTGTTTTGGATTGAGCCCCTCCGCATCAGATCCCTTTGGTCTGAAGATGGTACAAGGATCATCACCGTACACATCCATTGCAAAAGTAACCAGCGGAAGAAGATTTATACCATAACCCTCCTCAAGTATCTTGAAGTTTGCATATCTTGAGCACATTCTCACCACATTTGCCACACAGGCACGGTTACCTGCGGCTGCACCCATCCATACAAGATCGTGATTACCCCACTGGATATCCCAGTCGTGATAATTCTCAAGGATATCAAGAATGATATGGGCACCCGGTCCCCTGTCATAAATATCACCTATAATATGCAGCGAGTCTATAGTCAGACGCTGTATAAGATTACAAATGGCTATAATGAAGTGATCTGCCCTTCCTGTAGAGATGATTGTCTCTACAATGGCTGTAATATAATCATGCTTGTTGGCCTCACCGCTCTTTGACTCATGCAGCAACTCCTGAATAATATACTCATACTCAGAAGGCATAGCCCTGCGCACCTTAGACCTTGTATATTTGGTGGAAACATTGGAACATACCCTAACCAGTCTCATGAGGATAACCTTGTACCACTCATGCAATGCCTTCTCCTTCTCGCGCCCCTTGATTATCTTAAGTTTCTCCTCGGGATAATAGATAAGGGTACACAATTCGCTCTTCTCAGCCTCCCTGAGGGAATGTCCGAAGATATCCTCCACTTTCCTCTTTATTACTCCCGACGCATTCTTCAACACATGCTGGAAAGCTTCATGCTCTCCATGCAAGTCAGTAACAAAATGCTCGGTACCTTTGGGCAGGTTAAGGATAGCTTCCAGATTTATTATCTCTGTACTGGCAGCCTGAATTGTCGGGAAGCTTTTTGCCAACAATTGCAAGTATTTCAAATCCCTCTTCATTATGTATTATATTTTTAGTTTTTCTTCTCCAATTGTTTGAGGATAACCTCTACACCTTTCTCAAGCTGAGGATCCCTGCCAAGAAGCCTGTCCTCAAAAGTGTTCTTCACGTAAATATCGGGAGCTACACCTGTATTCTCCAGATCCTTGCCGTCCAATGAGTAGCAACCCCATGCCGGAAGACGCAATGTTGAGCCGTCAATCATACTTGCACTGGTGGTGAAGATAATCCATCTGTAAGTCTCTGTACCTACAATTGTTGCAAGGCCAAGAGTCTTGATGCCGTTTGATGTGACCTCTGCGTCGCTGAGGCTCCTCTCGTTCACCAATGCCACTATAGGCATGTCGCCAGGGGTTACGTTAGGATGAGGATTTCCCTTGTTGTCCCTGTACGCCCAATTGTAGTGTGCCTTCTGGGCCAGGAAGTCAAGCACCTCCTTGTGCACATTTCCACCGTTGTTGAAACGCAGATCAAGGATAATTCCCTCTTTGCCTACAGTTCTGGTATGCATATCTTTCAGGAAGCTGCTCAATTCGCCAACTCCCATATCCCTCATATGGATATATGCGATCTTTCCTTTTCCAAGCTCATCTACCTTAGCCCTGTTGTCCATTTCCCACTCCTCATAAAGGAGATTCTTCACTGCGCCGGAAGACATTGTATGAAGCTTCACATCATGCTCCTTACCCTTTCTTTTGAAAGTGAACTTAACCTCAAGACCTTTGGCAGGAACTGCCAGATAGCTCTCCCTGTTGAGGCTATGGTCTACCCTTTGTCCGTTTACAGCTACAAGGATATCACCTTTCTTTATATCTGTGTCAATATTGCATGCCGGTGATCCTTTTACAATCCTCTCCACCATGTATGGATTTTCGTTATTCCAGATGATACCGGTTTCCATAGACTGCAGCCTTGTCTGAGGTCCGGGAACCTCACCACCGTATGAGCTGAATCCCAAGTGAGAAGAGTTCAACTCACCCAACATGTCATTGAAAAGGGTAACAAGATTTGCCCTGCTCCTTACTTTAGGGAGGAATGAAGCGTAGTAGTCTCTCTTGGCAGCCCAATCTGTACCGTGGAAGTTCACATCATAGAAATTCTGGTCAATCAAGCCCCAAGCCTCATAGAACATCTGCTCAAACTCATCCTTGAGGTTCTTTACAACAGTTTTCTTGAATGCAACCTTTGTAGCCCTTCCACCAGCAGGATCCACCTTGTACAAAGTACCCCTCTGGAATGCATAAAGTTCTGTATCTGAATTGAAGAATGTGCCGTAGCTGAGCTCCTTGATCTGCTTTGCTGCCGCATACGGATCTGTAATATCCAATGAGTATACGCCGTTCCTGCCCGTTACAAGAAGCCATGCCTTGCCCTTGTTCTTGAACACATATGTACTGCGGCCGTTTTGGAAGTCCATCCTTTGCAAACGGCTGTAGATATCATTGAAATCAATCTTTGTCTCAACTTTCTTCTCCTTTTTGCTCTCCTTCTTCTCCTTGTCCTTCTCATCCTCCTTTTCAGCCTTCTTGTCAAACAGCTCATCATAAAAATCGCTCTGGAAAGGCTGTGTCTTGTAGTTCAGAAGAGGGAGCCTGTAGATGTAGTTTGAACCGCTTCCCCCTCTTGGGAATGTTCCAGAGTGGAAGTCCGCAGCAAAGTAGAGATATTTTCCGCAAGCTGAGAAGCTTGGGCTTCCCTCTGTGCTGGCTGAGTTGGTAAGGTTATGCAATTCCTTCTCCTTGAATGAGTAGATGTAGATATCCCTCTCAAACAGGTTCATTGCCTCAAATGTAAGGTATGCATCGTCGGGAGAAAAATTCAATGAATATTTTGAATATGACCAGAACTCCGCCTGGGCAAGTTTATCAACCTTATCGTTGGAAGTATTGAGGGCCATCACCCACTTGTTGCCGCACATGAAGGCAATCTTGTCCTTCTTGTTTGACATCTTCAGGTTCCTTATATTGCAGGCAGCCTTGAATACAAGCTCTTCGGGCTGTGAGCCGTCTGCCTTTATTTTATAGATGGCTGTAAAGCCTTTGTCGGTTCTGGTGTAGTAGATTGTATTGTTGTCTTTTGCCCATACCATCTCATCTACCCTCTCGTTCGCTGGGGTGTTGAGTTTCTGGATGTACTTGCCCTTGGCGTCGCTTACATGAAGAAGTCCGCGGATTGACATTGAGAACTTCTTGCTGTCGGGAGAAATGGCCATGCTCTGAGGTGTAACATTCATAAAGCTGCGCTCCACATCAACATTGTTGTCGGCAATGGAAATTTTTGGAACAGAAACCTCTCCGGTAGCAAGGTTGAGGCAATGGATCTTATAGTCCAAAATGAATACCATTGCGTTTCCGTTGAAGCTCACTGAAGGGTACTGCACAGACTGGTTGAACTTTGTAAGCTGTACTGGCTCTCCGCCAGGGTTGTATTTTACAATATTGGACTCCTTGTTGAACTGGTCTGTAACGTAGTACAGGTTACCTTTCTTGTCTGTCATTGGCCAGGTATCCTTGCCGTTGTACGAGGTAAGCTCCCTGTATTCCTGCTTTGCAGGGTTCCAGCTCTTGATGTTGGGATTGTGGTCTCCCACATATCTCTTTCTGGTTGGGAAACTTATACTCTCCCCAGACTCGTTGAAGTAAAGCTCGCCGGTTGCAGGATTTTCGGCTACGTTCACAATTGTATTGAAATAGTGGCCAAAAAGCCTGATAGGGGTACCACCGGAAACCGCCACCTTGTATGTGGTCCTGCTGTTTGCCCTTCCGCTCTCAAAATAGATATATCTTGAGTCTGCACTCCACCCGCTTGGAGTATCATTTGCCTCGTGCCAGGTAAGTCTCACAACCTCACCACCCTCTACAGGGACAATGTACACATCCTTGTTTCCCTGCATGTCTGAAGAGAACGCAAGGTACTTTCCACAAGGAGACACTAAAGGATCATTCTCATTTCCACCAAGGGAAACCACCCTCATTGCCAGACCGCCTTTGGCAGGAACGGTAAAGATATCCCCATCGTATGAAAAATAGATATTCTCCCCGTTTGGAGTCAACGAAGGATTATACGGGAAATACAAAGTCTCTGCCATTGCACATAGCGGCAAAAGGCAGAACAGAAGCAAAAACACTCTTTTCATATATAAATTTTTATATTTTTCAGATTAAAGTATAAAGTTAGGAAAAATTTTTGTGGTTCAAAACTTCCCTTTTTGCCACCACACTCAGGTAAACAGTCCTTGCCACCAGATGCACCATATAACCCACCCACAAAGACTGCACTCCAAGAGGGCCTCTGAGGAGGTAATAGCTTGCAAAGAAACCGGCCACTGCCCACATCATGGAGTTCCTTATGGCCTTTGTGGCAGTTGCTCCAATAAAGATGCCGTCCCATGTAAATGCTACAGAACTCACAAGAGGCATTATAAGGAGCCACGGCAGGAACCTCGCAGACTCCGCCAGCACCTGCGGATCTGTGGCCATAAGCCCAAACAGCCACTCACCACCTGCCCAATATCCTATGGTTGAGACAATTCCAATGCACATACACCACACAAAAATCACCTTAATTGAAAGCACCAGCGAGGTACGGTCCTTTGCTCCAATATATCTTCCCGACAGAGCCTCGCCGGCATACGCAAACCCGTCTATGAAATAAGAATAGAGGAGCATAAGCTTCATCATGATTGAGCTCACCGCCAGATCCACATCGCCGTAGCGGGCTGCAATTGAGGTAAGTCCAGCATAGATGAAAAGGAAGCACAAAGACCTTACAAAAAGATCTGCATTGAGCATGAAAAACCTCTTTACATTTCCCGGGCTCACACTCTGTTTAAAATCTACAAGATGAAAATGTTTCCTGTACTGCACCACCATAAGAACTATAGCCAATGCCAGACCTGTATACTGCGCCACCAGGGTACCCCAGGCAATTCCATCAAACCCCAGCCCGGCATAAAAAGCAAAAAAGATACTGGCTGCAATGTTTGTGAGATTTACCGTAACATCCACCGCCATAGGACTCACGGCATTCTGCATGCCAATGAAGAAACCCTTGAACACATTAAGCGAAAGCGTAGCCGGAGCGGCCCAGATCCTTATGTAGAAATAGCTGCGTGCAAGCTCCTCCACCTGCGGCGAACACTCAATAAAATGGAAGGCAACATCTACATAAACCCACTGGAGGGCTATAAAAAGAAAAGCGAATCCCAAGGCCGTTGCCATACCCAGGGCATACGTGTTGATGGCATCCTTAAAATCTCCCCTGCCATAAGCCTGTGCCACCATTCCTCCGGTTCCCATCCTGAGGAAACCCATGTTCCAGTAGAGGAGATCAAAAAGCATGGAGGCAATGGCTATCCCGCCCAATACGGCTGCATCTCCCAGCCTTCCGGCTATGGCTGTATCTGCCATACCCACAAGGGGAACGGTAATGTTGGCAAAAATGCTCGGTACGGCAAGTTTGAGAACTGTCCTGTTCATCACTTACCTGTATTTGGTCTGCTCATCCAGCATACCCAGATAAGATTCATAACGCTCTACAGAGATCTCACCGTTCTCAACGGCTTCCTTAACGGCACATCCGGGCTCATGAGTATGTGTACAAGGGGCAAAACGGCAGTTGTCCTCCACACGGAGCATCTCGGGAAAATATCCGCTCAGCTCCAGCTGCGAAACATCTACAAGACCAAAGCCCCTGATTCCGGGGGTATCAATCACAAATCCCCCTGTTGAGATAGGGTGCATCTCATAAAATGTGGTGGTATGCTTGCCCTGCAGGTGATATGCCGAAATCTCCCCCACCCTCAGGTTCAGTTCAGGATCCAAAGCACTTATGAGAGAAGATTTTCCTACTCCCGACTGCCCTGAAAACAGTACTACCTTATCCTTGCAGCTCTCCCTGATCTCATCAATTCCCAACCCTGTAGCGGCAGAGCTCTCAATCACCCTGTAACCGGCATGCCCGTAAATGTCCTTGAACGCCTCAACCATCTGCAGCCCCTGCTCCGAGTAGAGATCCATCTTGTTGAGGATAATTGTAACCGGCACATTGTACGCCTCACAGGTTACAAGAAAACGGTCTACAAACGGCAGCTTCACTTCGGGTTGCTCCACTGTAACAATGAGGAAAACCATATCCAGGTTGCTGGCTATGACATGTGACTGTCGGGACAAATTTGTTGATTTCCTTATTATGTGGTTTTTTCTTGGAAGGATGTTCCTTATAGTGGCCAACTCTCCCTCATTACGGTCATATTCAACCACATCTCCCACAGCTATGGGATTGGTTGAGTTGAACCCTTTCAGCCTGAGCTTTCCCTTGATTACAGCGGGGAAAAGTTCCCACTGGGGCAATTTTGAAAGCATGTAATGGCTTCCTGTATGTTTTACTACCGTTGCAGTATTTGTATTCTCCATAATTATTCTCAAATGCGGATGCGTAAAGATAGCAAATTGTACAAAAACCATTAACTTTGCGTGATAAAAAAGTTAAAACGAGTATATGTTTGCAATAGAAAAACTGGACAGATTTGTAGAGAACGGCCTTGCTGCACTTAACCTCAGACAAGAGCCTGCAGAATTGTATGAACCAATAGAGTACATGATTTCAATAGGAGGAAAGAGATTGCGTCCCGAGCTATGTCTGCTCACCTACAACCTCTTCTCGGACAAGATTGAGAAACCTATCCTCTACCCTGCCCTTGCTTTGGAGATTTTCCACGGCTTTACCCTTATCCATGATGACATTATGGACAAGGCGGAGCTTCGCCGCGGACAGCAGACCGTACACAGGAAATGGAACGACAATGTTGCCATCCTCAGCGGAGATGTAATGAGTATCCAGGCCTACCAGCTCCTTGCAAACTGCCCTCAGGAGGTTCTTCCACAGGTACTTGCCCTCTTCTCAAAAACAGCGGCACAGGTGTGCGAAGGACAGCAGTACGACATGAACTTTGAGAACATCCCGTACATTACCATGAACGACTACATCTCAATGATCAGCCTCAAGACCGCCGTGCTCATTGCATGCTCTGCCAAGATGGGAGCCCTGATTGCCGGTGCGGAGGAGAAAGTTGCACAGGCACTGTACGACTTTGCATTCTCCCTTGGAATAGCGTTCCAGATTCAGGACGACCTGTTTGATACCTTTGGACAGGGAACAGTATTTGGGAAAAAGATTGGAGGCGATATCCTCAACAACAAGAAAACCTGGCTACTTGTTGAGTCTTTGAAAGTTGCAGACAACGCGCAGAAAGACGAGATTGCCAAGATTATGGAGATGACTGAAGAGCAAGGAGAGGAGAAGATTGCAAAAATGCAGCAGATGTACATCACTCTTGGAATAAAAGAGGCTGCAACTGAGGCAATTATGGGATATTACAACAAAGCTCTTGAAATTATCGGGAAAATGAATTTCACCCCTGCCCAGATGGAGCAGCTGCATAAATTTGCAGACAAACTTATCAAACGAATAAAATAACATCCTATACAAGATGGAACTTGAAATAATGGCCCCTGCGGGGAACTTTGAGTGCCTTATGGCAGCTATCCAGGGTGGAGCAAACTCAATCTACTTTGGAGTAGGCAACCTGAACATGCGCTCCCACTCTGCAAACAACTTTAATCCCGATGATATCTACCGCATTGTAGA
>JAEIGA010013737.1_pt1 | contig 12315 bp, 6 predicted proteins | sample 9270691 | NCBI WGS metagenome assembly JAEIGA01 (sample SAMN17057246, study PRJNA624740) | gut metagenome | biome: biome; isolation source: fecal sample | host: Bos grunniens | place: China: Xizang | collected 2019
ATTGCAGATGTTGATTTTGGAAAGATTAAAGTTTATCCAGGTAACTATGATTTTTGGTATGAATCAAGTCAATTAGCGTTGAAACAAATGAAAGAAGCAAATAAAAAGAAAGAAGATAAAATTAAAGAATTACAAGACTTTATTGCAAGATTTAGTGCTAATGCTTCAAAATCAAAACAAGCTACTTCAAGAAAAAAATCATTAGAAAAAATTGAATTAGAAGAAATTAAACCATCTAATAGAAAATATCCATATATAGATTTCAAACCAGATAGAGAATATGGAAAAGATATATTAGAAGTTAAAAATTTAAGTAAAACAATAAATGGCGAAAAAATATTAGATAATGTTTCTTTCACTATAAAAAGAGATGAAAAAGTAGCATTTTTAGCAGATAATGAAATTGCTAAAACTGTATTATTCCAAATATTAGCTGGTGAATTAGAACCAGATTCTGGAGAAATAATTTATGGAACAACAATAACTAAAGATTATTTCCCAAAAGATAATAATTATTTATTTAATGAAAATATGCGTTTAGTAGATTGGCTTAGACAATATTCTAAAGATCCAGATGAAACTTATGTAAGAGGATTTTTAGGAAGAATGTTATTCTCTGGAGATGAAGCTTTAAAAGATGTTACTGTTTTATCAGGAGGAGAAAAAGTTAGATGTGTACTTTCTAAATTAATGTTATCAGGTGCAAATCTTTTAATATTTGATGAACCAACAAACCATTTAGATATGGAAAGTATTACAGCATTAAATGATGGTATGGTTAAATATAGTGGTATTTTATTATTTACATCTCATGATCATCAATTAACTCAAACTGTAGCAAATAAGATAATAGATTTAACTGAAAGTAAAGTAATTGTTAGAGAATGTACTTATGATGAGTACTTAGAAGAACAAGGTAAATAGAATAAAAAATAAATTTTTAAGAGAAGATAAATTTTATCTTCTCTTATTTTTCTTATATTGTAAAACTTTATAACTCAGTATTTAAAATTTCTAAATTTGAAAACTAGTATATAAAATGATATAATTATTACGTACATTAAATAAGGAGTGATCCATTATGACAAAAAGAAAAAGCGTTCTCAAAACTTTGGCGCGGTTGTTAAAGCTCCGTGTCCAAGAATTCCTGGTATTCTGTGGCGTCCTTGCTATGGTTGTAGTGATGGTCGTGGCTATCAGTCTTCCAGGAGCAATTGTCGGGTTCCTGTATGCCTGGATTAATGCCGACGAGCTGCTTAAGTGTGGCCTGCTCGGTGGTACGGCAAGTTTTATGCTTGTCGCAATGGGCTATGGAATCTACGATTGGGTTAAGAAACTCCGCAAGGATTATGAAACCTGTCGAGAGGATGCTGAATAGGGGCCCAGTGCCCCTATTTATTTTTTATAAACAAAAGTAAATAGATAAATTTGCTGAATTTATAAAAATGATATATAATATTTGTATAATGCAATAAGGAGGAATCTGTTGTGAAAGCATTAGGCATTATAGGGAAGTTACTCTTCAAGCGGATTAAAGCAGTAAGTGAAATGGCTATAGTTTTTCTGCTTTCCCTGGTGGGTGTTGCTATATGCGCGCTTCCCGGTGTCGCAATTGCTGCTCTGTTTTGGGGCACGACTACAGAAATTCTTTTCACAGGTGGATTGTTATTTTTATCATTCTGTGGATTGGTGATCTGGGTTGTGAAGGCAATAACCAAGTTTTGTCGAGACTTCAAAACTGAAGCAAGTAAGAACGACAATTAAAATGCAAAAAAAGAAATGGCTGTGGCGATGTATTGTCACAGTCGTTTCTTTTTATTTAATAAAGTTTTTATTTAAAGCATGAATAAAACCTTAATATTTCTAAATGTTCGGTTGACTTTGAATTTTTAAAAAGATAAAATTATATAGTATGAAAAATAGAAAAGCGAGGATAGAAAATGGACAAAATTTTTAAGAAAATAGCAGATGAATTAAACATAAGAGAAACACAAGTAGAAAGTACAGTAAAATTAATTGATGAAGGAAATACAATTCCTTTTATTGCACGTTATAGAAAAGAAGTAACTGGAAATTTAAGTGATGAAACTTTAAGAGAATTAGATGAAAGACTTAAATATTTAAGAAATTTAGAAGCAAGAAAAGAGGAAATCATTCGTTTAATAGATGAACAAGGAAAATTAACTGATGAACTTACAATAAAAATTGCAAGTACAATGATTTTATCTGAACTTGAAGATATTTATAGACCATATAGACCAAAGAAAAGAACAAAAGCAACAATTGCAAAAGAAAAAGGTTTAGAACCATTAAGTCAAATTATATATCTTCAACAAGAGAAAAAAGACATATATGAGGTTGCTTCAGAATATATAGATGAAGAAAAAGGAGTGGCTACTGCAGAAGAAGCTATTCAAGGAGCGTTAGATATAATTGCTGAAAATATTGCAGATGATGCAGACTATAGAAAGAAAATAAAATCTTTTTGTTTTAGAGAAGGACTTTTAGTAACAAAACAAGCAAAAGAAGAAAAATCACCTTATGAAATGTATTATGAATATAGTGAAGCAATTTTAAGAATGCCAAGTCATAGAATTTTAGCTATAAATAGGGGAGAAAAAGAGGAATTTTTAAAGGTTAAATTAGAAAAACCTGAAGAAAAGATTTTAGATTATTTAAAAAAACAAATTATTCAAGATAATAAAAGTCAATTTGTAAGTTTATTAGAACCTACAATTTCAGATTCATATAAAAGATTAATTGAGCCTTCAATTGAAAGAGAAATAAGAAGTGAATTAACAGAAAAAGCAGAAGAACAAGCCATAAAGGTATTTGGAAAAAATTCAAAACAACTTTTAATGCAACCACCTATAAAAGATATAACAGTTATGGGATTTGACCCAGCATATAGAACAGGATGTAAAATTGCAGTTATAGATAAAACGGGAAAACTTTTAGCAACAACAACTGTATATCCAACAGAGCCTCAAAACGATGTAGAAGGGTCAAAAAAGGTTTTAAAGGATTTAATAAATAAATTTGACGTTAATATGATTTCAATTGGAAATGGGACAGCCTCACGTGAATCAGAGGTATTTGTTTCTGATATGTTAAAGGAAATAAACAAAGAAATATATTATGCAATAGTAAGCGAGGCAGGAGCATCTGTTTATTCAGCTTCAAAACTTGCTACAGAAGAATATCCAGATATAAATGTTTCTTTAAGAGGAGCTATTTCAATTGCTAGAAGATTACAAGATCCATTATCAGAACTTGTAAAAATAGATCCTAAATCAATTGGTGTTGGACAATATCAACATGATGTTAATCAAAAAAGATTAAGTGAAAGTATAGCAGGTGTTGTTGAAGATGCAGTTAACTCTGTTGGTGTTGATATAAATACAGCAACTCCATCACTTTTATCATATGTTTCTGGAATTAATGGAACAATTGCAAAAAATATTGTTAAATATAGAGATGAAAATGGAGAAATAAAAGAGAGAAAAGAGCTTTTAAAAGTTCCAAAATTAGGACCTGCAGCATATAAACAATGTGCTGGATTTATAAGAGTATTTAATGGAAAAAATCCATTAGAAGTTACAGCAGTTCACCCAGAAAGTTATGATATTGCTAAAAAATTATTAACAAAATTGGGATATTCTGTGGAAAACCTTCTTCAAAAAGAGAAAATTGAAGAATTAAAAGAAGAATTTAAAAAGGTAAATGTGGAAAAGCTTTCTCAAGAATTAGAAGTTGGACCATTAACATTAAAAGATATTATAGATGAGCTTTCAAAACCAGGAAGAGACCCTAGAGATGGAATGCCAAAACCAATATTAAGAAGTGATGTTTTAAAATTTGAAGATTTGAAAGAAGATATGATTTTAAATGGAACTGTTAGAAATGTTATAGATTTCGGAGCATTTGTGGATATTGGTGTTAAATATGATGGGTTAGTTCATATTTCAGAAATGTCTAATAGTTATGTAAAAAATCCTTCACAAATAGTTTCAGTAGGAGATGTTGTAAAAGTAAAAGTTATTGGAATTGATTATGATAGACACAAAGTAAGTTTGAGTATGAAAGTTTAATATATAAAAGGAAAAGCACTCGTAAGAGTGCTTTTTGTATTTTATAGATTACTAAGTGAACCAGTTCCATTAGTACAGATTACTCCACTTGCGGGTACATTTTTGTTCCATGGAGCAGAACCAGAAGTAGATTTATATACTTTATTCCATTGTTCAACGGTTCCATTAAAATTAACATTGGTTAATTTTGTACAATTTCCACATGTAAGTACACCAATATATGTTATAGATTTTGGAAATGTAATACTTGTTAAATTAGTGCAATTATAGAACGTATACCCAGACAATGATGTTATACCTTCTGGAATAGTAACATTTTTTAAAGCCGTACAATTCCAAAATGCATCAAATCCAATAGATGTTAGATTACCATTTTCTGCAAAGTTTAAATTGATTAGTCCTTTACAACCAAAGAAAGCACTTCTATTAATTTTTGTAACAAATTCTGTAAATTCTATGGTTTGCAATTTAGTACAAGCAATAAATGTATGTGAACCTATTATTTTTTCATGTATAATCAATTTGACACCTGATGATAATTCTTCATTGTTAGTTAATACATAATAAGGAGATGTTGTTGCTAAATTGTAACAATCATAATAATTAGATTCAGTTGATGAATGATTAACTGAGTGATTTAGATAATCTTTTTGTGCATTCATCCCATAGTCTCTTACTAAAGCCCCCCAAGATGCTATAAGGTTATCATTGGCATCATATAAACCTGGCTCGATTTTTGTTAGTGAAAACCAAGCATATCCATACTCGGATGGGAAATAATTACCAGGTGAAATAGCACGTACTCTTATATAGCAACTGTCATTATCGCTTATATAAGTAGATAAATCTATTATTGTATTAGATGTTGTGTAATTTAATTCGTCATCAACATATATTTCGTATTCTGTAGCATTTTCTATAGGAGTAATTGTTAAAACTTTATCACTTAAAGAAATGATAGGAGTATCTAGATTAGATAATGAATAAGTAATAATATTACTGTGTTCAGATTTTCTATATTCACCTGAAGAACAAACTGCACGAACAGAAATCTCACTATTTTTCTCTAGTGGAAGTAATTGTTTAGATATATCTACTACAGTTTCTGTTGATGTGGATTTTAATTCGCCATCAATATAAATTTCATATTCAGTTGCATTATTTATTGAATCAATTGATAAGACTTTATTTGTTAAAGAAATTGTAGGTGTATCAAGTATTGGTTTTGAAATGCTTAATAATATTTCTCCAATGATTACTTTTGTACCATCAGGATATATCGGACAAGTTAGTGTTTCAGAATCAAAAGTAAAATCAAAAGTATATTCTTTCATAGATATACTTCCTGCAGGATATGTGGTTGACAATGTTCCATCTTCATACATTTCAAGTGAACCATCTTCTCTAAAAATTATAGAGATACCTGCATTAAGATTATCGTATGCAATACCATATTGAATGCTACTTAGTGTGATAGGATTTAAATTCATTGTTAATTCATTATTAATAGATAAAGTTTTTCCGTCTTCTGATAGAGTAGCTGGTGTATCTTCAATGATGATTTTTCTATCTTCATATGTACAGGTACCTATTGGAGCATATGCTCCTGCATCTTCTTCATCCATAGACATCCATACTGATGCGTCACCATTTGCATAGAATATATACTCGTATAATGCTCCTTCTATCATTGCTTGATATGGTTGGTTAAAATAAAAACCATATTCATTGGTAGTCAAAGTGGGAGCACTATGTTGATTAACTTTGTTATTAATATAATCATTAGCATCTGTTAATTTGTTTTTTTCAGCTTCGGATTGTTCTTTGGTTTTTTCTGAAGCATCACTTGCTCTAGCAATAATTCCATCATCACCAGTTATCATTCTAATAGAAACACCAGCAAGGATAAGTAAAACAATAATTGTAATAACTAAAGTAATAAGAGTAATGCCTTTGTTATTTTTTAAGTTCATTTATTTTCTCCTTTCTTTTGTAAGAGTTTTTTTATATTTAAAATTATATTTATTAAATAATTAATAGTCAAGTAACTATTTTTTAGAATATAAATTATATTAAAAAAGAAAGTATTTGTTAAAATACTTTCTCGGTTGATGTATATACTTTTAGTTTTCTATTGAAAAAACTTGTCCATTAAATGAAAATGAATTTCCATTATTGCTAAATTCTAACGTAATTGCGCCATTTCCTAGATTGATTCCATCTTGAATGAATTCTATTTGATTTTGATTTATAGTATAATTGTTTATAGAAACACCTGAATCATTAACTATAAATGTACAATCAGCATTAAGAGTACCTGTTCCAGTATATACTTTATTATATTCTAAAGGTGATGCTGTTGCAAAAAGAGTTCCTCCGAAATCATACATTCTTAATGTTATTCCTTCGTCCCAACTGTCGTGGCTGATTGCATGTATTTTTATTCCATTATTTTCTGTTATTGTAACTTTAACATCTTGTATAGTATAAATGCCTTGCCAATTATTACAAATATATTCTTTATCAAAATAAAATCCATATTGGTTTAATCCAGGTAATTTACTAAAATCAACTTCAACACCGCCGATTGTTATTTTAGTTTGTGTTTTTAACGCTTCAACTTCAGAGTCTGTTAATTTTCCATTTTGGTGAAGTTCTGAAATGACAGATTCTCTTGTAGTTTCTTCACTATTGCTATATTTAGCCATTTGATTTTCTGAAATAGTTAATCCTATTTTGTCATTAATTTCACCGGCTCTTGTTTTTTCAGATGCATTGCTAGCTTGAGTTGCTATTCCGTCATCGCCACTTATCATGCTAATAGAAACACCAGCAAGGATAAGTAAAACAATAATTGTGATAACTAAAGCAATAAGTGTAATACCTTTATTATTCTTTAAGTTCATTTATTTTCTCCTTTCTTTTGTATGAGTTTTTTATACTTAAAATTATATTTATTAATCAAATTTGTGTCAATAAAAAAGCTTGGCAATTTATTTGCCAAACTCTTTATTGTAATTTATTAATATTAATTAATAATTAGTTCCTGTTTGAATAATTTTATTTAAGTAATTACTTGTTCCTGTAATAGTAAGATTTTGTGCTGCAAAATCTACTCCGGAAAAACATCCACTGTAATAATGACTTGTTTGAATTGAATTTATTTCAATATTTCCTGTTAATGAAGTACAATTACAAAAAGTTTCTTGTAAGGCATAAACATTTTCTGAAATAACATCTGGACCTTTAACCATAGAAGTACAATTCATAAAAGTTGCTACCATTTTGGTTACACTATTAGGAATTTCAGGTGCATTTATTAAAGAAGTACAATCTTTAAATGCATAAGATAATTCAATAACTGAATCTGGAATTGTTGGTGCATTTACTAAAGAAGTGCAATTTTGAAATGTAGTTGACATTTCAATAACTGTATTTGGAATTGTTGGAGTAACTTTTAAAGAAGTACAATTAGCGAATGTACCATATAATTCCGTTACGTGTGAAGGAATTGTAAAGTTTGAAACATCTACTAATGCTGTACAACCATTAAATGTATGCCATAAATTAGTTGCGGATTTAGAAATATAAAGATTTCCAATATTTGTTAAACTTGTACAATCATAAAAAGTACTATCTAAACTTATAACACTATCTGGCATTTTAAAATTACTAATATCTGTAAGAGAAGTACATCTTGCAAATGTTGATAATAAATCTGTTACACCATAAGGAAGCACAGGCATTCCTTCGTTTGTAAGAGAAGAACAACCAGCAAATGCAGCTTCAAGATTATCTAATTGACTTGGGAATTTAAAGTCACTAACATCTGTAATAGATGTACAGTTTGCAAAAGTTGCTCTCATTGAAAATACAGTGTCTGGAATTTTAGGCAATTCAACAAGATTAACACACTCAATGAAAGTATTATCTGCAACAGTGATAGGTTCGTTATTGATTTGTTCTAAGATGGGACCGTAAGAAGTTTGATTTTTATCAACCCATTCAAATTCAGGAACGTATTCAGAAAGACCTAAATCTGATGTTGCTAAAACAACGTTCCATCCTGAATCTTCTGCAGAATAAAGATATAAATAATCTTCATAAAGATAAACATCACCGTCGCTTACAGTTTCAGGCATTTCTTCATATACAGATGCTGTATAGTAATTTCCATAAAATGCACCTTCTGGAAGTGTGCCTGAATGAGATAGGGAAGGGTCGGATGCAGAACTACCATTAGCTTGATTAATTTTATCAGTAATATAATCTTCAGCTTCACTTAATTTTTCTCCTTCAGCTTTAGATTTTTCTTTAGTTTGTTCAGCAGCATTACTAGCTCTAGATATAATACCATCATCACCACTTATCATAGTAATAGAAATACCAGCTAAGATAAGAAGTACAATAATTGTGATTACTAAAGCGATAAGTGTAATACCTTTATTATTTTTTAAGTTCATATATTTTTCTCCTTTCTTTTGTAAAATGTTTTGTATATATAAAATTATACTGGTTATATAACCAATAGTCAAATGACGGATTTTTGTTTAAAAGATAAAAATAAAGCACTCTTAGGAGTGCTTCTATTAATTTTGTTAATTGATTATTGTAACTTGTTCACTATTGTTTCCAGTATTAGCCATTTCTTGTTTTTTTGTTGATGTACCAGCTATTGTAATTTTACTCATGTCTACACCTTGGAAACTCCAAATAACAAATTCTGGATTTGCGTTGATAGTGATTGTACCTTTTAGAGAATTGCATCCATGGAATGTAGATTGCATAGTAGTTACTGTGCTACTTATTATCATTCCATTAAAATCTTCAAGTTTAGAACAATTTTTGAATGTTTCTCTTAAGGAATTAACATTTGTTGCATTTTTCATGTTTGGTGCTTTTGTTAATGCTGTACAACCGCCGAAAGTTGCGTTCATGTTTGTAACACTACTTGGGATAATCATATTACTAACATCTGTTAGAGATGTACATTGCCAGAAAGTGCTATTTAAATTTGTAACATTATTTGGAATTATAGGAGCGGTTGTAAGAGATGTACAATTTTGGAATGTAGAACCCATATTAGTTAACTTTGTACAATTACTTAAATTTGGAGCTGTGATAAGAGATTTACATTCCCAAAAAGCACAAGTCATGTTTTCAACATTAGAAGCTTGAGTCATATCAGGAGCTGTAATAAGTGCTGTACAACCATAAAATGCACTACTCATATCTATTACACTACTTGGTATTGCTGGTGCAGTTGTTAATGATGTACAGTTCATAAACATTTGAGATATGAATTCTGCTCCATTTGGTATTACTGGAGCTGTAACAAGTGCTGTACAATCTTTAAATAAATCATAAAAATATGTTACAGAGTTATTATTTATAGAATTTAAAATTGGACCATATGTAACTTGATTTTTATTAGTTGGAATTATTGTGTTTGGAATTTGCACTCCATATTGTGCGAGCATTGTTTTATGTGATTCTGTAAATAATTCAACATTCCAACCATCATAGCCACTTCCATTATCGTTAGAATACATATAGATATAATCGCCACAAATACAAATATCTGTTTCTTGTACATCATTTGGCATAGACTCGCATATTACAAAACCATCATTTGTGCTATTTATACGAAGATATAAAAGTGTATTTTCTTCTAATTGTAAAATTAATCCGTCAATATTTATTTGTTTACCATCACTAGAAATGGTTCCAGTGCCAAAATCAATATTTGTCATATCAACAATAAAATCACCATATTGAATTAAACCAGCTGGTATATCAGAATCTAATTTACCATCTAAATATAATTGTGCAGATGTGTCTTTATTAAAAATTGCAGTAACTTTAACTCCGTCCATCATTGCACTATATTTTTCGTTAAAGTATAAACCACAAGCATCTTGTATAGGAACATTTTGAGTTCCTCCATTAGCTTGATTAACTTTTTCAGTAATATAATCTTCAGCTTCTTTTAATTTTTCTTCTTCAGCTGTAGATTTTTCTTTAGTTTGTTCAGCTGCACTACTTGCTTTAGAAATAATTCCATCTTCACCACTTATCATGCTGATAGAAACACCAGCTAAAATAAGAAGTACAATGATTGTAATTACTAAAGCGATAAGAGTTATACCTTTATTAGCGTTAGAAGTCATTTGTTTTCTCCTTTCTTTTGTAAAAATTTTATACAGTTAAAATTATACTGGTTATATAACCAATAGTCAAGCGACTGTTTACAATAATATAATCTAATAAATTAAGATGAATTATATAAAAGAGGAAAATATGGTTAAAGTAAAAATAGAAAATGGATATTATCTATTTAAACGAGAAGAAATATTAAAAGAACTTATTTAAAGTAAATAAGTTCTTTTTTGTATAAATTATTTTTTTACACTTTCAATTTCTTCTGTAAATAGAAGACCACTAATTGTTATGTGTGGTTTTATAATTGTGTATAGAACAATTATAAGTGGCATCATATATTCATAAGTTAAGAATTTTCCTGATATAGCAAGTATGATTGTTACAAATATGAAATAAGGAATAAATGATAATAATAATCTAATATAATCAAATTTATGTCCTTTCATTTTTTCTTTTGATGTATCTAATATATTTTTTGAATCATGTTTTTTATCACTATTAAAATATATAAATTGTATTATTGCGTAATTTAATAAAAAGTATATTAAAACAATCAAAGCTATTACAAATAATATAATTGCAAGTGGTAATAAATCTTTAGAAAAACATAAGAAGTTTTTCTTGTTTACATATGCTGTAAAAGTACCAAGCAAATTTAAAATAGATATACTACATAAAATTATAGGTATTATTAATCTTATTATTTCATGTAAAATAAGTTTTAAATATTTTCCAAAGTTTAAAACAAAATCATCTAAAAATTTTGTAACTGAATCAGTTTTACTATCTGATATTTTTATGATGTTTGAGGTTATTCCATATCCAAGTGGTATTGATATAATTGCAAAAGTTATTTGAAGAATGGTATCTATAACGTTTGGAACCTTTAAACTTAAGTATTTTATTAAATATGTAAATATTAAATTTATAAAATAATATAATAAACATGAAATAGAACATTTTAAAGCTGTTCCTTCAAGTTTTGTTTTTTCTAGTGAACGTATTTCTAATATTTTCATAAGTTCTCCTTTAAAATAAAATTTTAAAGATATTTCTTTTGTATTTCTAATATTTCATCATAGTGGTTTTCTAGTATATCTAAGAAAACTTTTATTATTTCTGGATCAAATTGAATACCACTAAATTTTTTAAATTCTTCTTTAGCTGTTTCTACTGAAAGAGCATCTCTATAAGATCTTCTAGATGTTATAGCATCAAAAGTATCAGCAATAGCAGCAATTCTTGCTAAAAACGGAATTTCTTCACCTTTAAGCTTTCCAGGATATCCAGTTCCATCAAAGCGTTCATGATGATGGTATACAATTGGAATTATATCTTTGAAAATTGTTGCATTAGACAAGATATGTTTTCCAATTGATGGGTGATTTTTAATTTCAGAATATTCTTCATCAGTTAATTTTGAATCTTTTAACAAAATACTATCTGGTACACCAATTTTTCCAATATCATGGAATAATCCACCAATTCTTAATTTATTTAATTCATCATCAGAAAGATTCATGTATTTTCCAATTAAGACTGAATACTCAGAAACTCTGTCTGAATGACCTTTTGTATATTTATCTTTTGCTTCAACTGTGTATCTTAAAGTTTGAATACTTTCTAAATAAGCTTTTTCTAATTCTTCTCTTGATTTTTCAAGTTCTTTGTTAATACTTGAAATTATATTCATTTGTTCAATTGATTTAATTGCTGATTCAATTAAAAGTAATAATTGATCAAATTTATCACTCTTTTCACAATAGCCTTGAATAGATAATTTTCTAATTGTTTCAAGAGGAGGAGCTAAGTCCTTGTGACCTGTTAATAATAATATATATAAAGTTTGATTAAATTTTCTAATTTCTTCAACAACTTTATCTCCATGAATTGGTGTCATAATATAGTCTAATAGCATTAAATCAAAGTGTTCATTTTTAACTCGTTCAATAGCTTCTAAAGGATCTGTTACACCAATTAATTGATAGCCAGAACGTTTTAAAAAGACAGAAAGAGAGTCTATAATACCAGATTCATCGTCAACAGCTATAATTTTATATGG
>JAEIGA010013738.1_pt1 | contig 12315 bp, 11 predicted proteins | sample 9270691 | NCBI WGS metagenome assembly JAEIGA01 (sample SAMN17057246, study PRJNA624740) | gut metagenome | biome: biome; isolation source: fecal sample | host: Bos grunniens | place: China: Xizang | collected 2019
ATTCCAACGCAGGGCCTTGAAGAATTGGGCGCCGTTCTGACTGGTGAAATAGTCGTAGTAGTTGACTTCGGGGTGTGAACTGCAATATTGACCATTGTTCTCATAGCCGTACGCCCAGTCAAAATCCCACACAGGACCGAATACGTATTTGCTGTGCAGAGCCAGGAGGTCTTCCTTGTAGAGGTGACAACTTTTGGGGTGGCGCAGTTCCAGATTCAACACCAGTTCGTTGACGAGCAAGAAGCGGGCGAGCATATCCACATCCACAAGGTTTTCGTATGCCGAGCCGCCACTGCGCAGAGTATTGGTGAGATTGTTAAAGTCGTTCTTAATAAGCGTGAACTGCGCATTAGGGTCAGCGTATTCAGAGAGGTCGGGATCCTTGACATTGACCGGTAGCGAATAGGCAGAAGTCGTGAAGCGATAGGTCTCGTCGTAATAGGTATCGAGTTCAAGTCTTGCAGCGTTGGTTTCGTCCTCCAGGTCGATGCTATTATTAGAGAACCCACATTGTTGTGTGAAGTTGTAGTTACCGCGATAGTTACCGTTCATATACAGTTCTACTGGGATGATTCGATTGGCACCAGCCGTCTCGATCATTGCAGCAACCTTCATCGCCATAGCATTAGACAACATTGATCCAGTCTGTCGGTTGGCCAGTAGCACCCAACTCTTGCCCTTGGTCAAGCCAAATGGTTTGACACTTTCGTCAAACTTCAAACGATAGGGGCTTTTGCCTGTTTCACCTGCCCAACTACTATTTCCACGGCCGCGAATATTGACAGAATCTTGCATACTGGGGAATACACCGGCACCATCTATCGTGATATGAGCGCGTAGGTAGGTCACCTTGTCGGCAGGCATCTTGCCGCCTTCGATATTGATATCTATACGCGGCACTTGGGTAGCTTTGTCCGTCAACCACTCTACATCCACCGCCACCTTTCTGCCGCTTGGCATCCATGTCATTGCGTAGATAGCAGGTTGCAGCAATTCGGACTCGGTGATACTGACAATTTCTGCTTTGGTAAGCACCAATTCAGCCAGGCAAAGGTAGTTCTTATAAGTCGCTTTGGTCATCTCAAGGCGAACTCTGTCAAATGGTTTTTCTGCTGAGATAATGGGCGATGTATAACGCAACGAGTAGCCATTAGTAGGGAGGCCGTCGGCTGTAGTAAGCTTTTTTACTTCGGTCCAGGTGGTGCCACCATCGTAACTTACTTGCACAGAGAATTCGCTTGGACATTTATTTGCCGCGTCAGGACGTGTGACATATTCAAAAGAGAAATGCGAAATTTCCTCGGGCAAGGCAATATCTATATAGGGCGACTCATCAAGTGGCAGAGGTTTGTGTTCCCCATTGCCCCATGTAGAGTGAAAAATAGTTTTAATATTGCCGTCGAGCATCTTGCCCAATGTTTCCGACACAGTATTAGTAGGCGCATTGGTGCTGAGCATTTCTTCGGTCAAAGCGATGGGTGTCTGCTTGTACTTGACTTCTGGCGCGCTCCACATTTCATCTTGAATCTTTCTGTATTGCAGTTCGCGCGCCTTGCTGTCCGTGAGCACGTAGGTCACAGTTTTATCAAAGCGTAAACGGGAAACTTTGCTCACCTGCTCCACCCCATTGACGTAGGCTTTGGCTGTGGGCGAACTCAACTGAAAAGATGGCGTCAGGCGCTTACCTATGGCGCCAACTGTAGCAGTGACTGCATCAGGAGTGACGTTGGCTTCAACGTCTACAAAGACTTGATCGTTGTATTTATTATTAAATTTGAACGAGGTAAATTCTGGCAACTGCGGCGCAGCACCTAATGAATCGACTTCGCTTGCCGAATATACAATGACCGAATCGTTGACCAAGGTGATCTTCAGCCAGCTTTCATCTTTCTCAAATGCCTTGTACACTTCGACAGGGAAAATATCCAGTCCACCATTGCTGAGATAGATATACAAAGGTTTCTGTTGTTCGGCAAGAAGACTTATTTGCAGTCCAAGAACGAGCGACAATAAAAGTAATAACCTTTTCATATATTATAAAGATTACAGGTTAATAGTCCGTAGTTTTGTAGAATTTTCATCAAATCCAATGCCTACAAGGCGAAAGTACATCTTTTCAAAAAAACGACCAAAAGTTTTTTACATTTTATCCTTCTTCACCAGGACTAATGCCATCAACCAATTGGGCAGGATGCGCATAATGGGTACTAACATTGCCCAGCGTGTGGTAATTGTGGCAACACCTCGGCGACGGTCGATAGCACGCACAATAGATCTCACCGCCTTTTCAGGTTTGAGCACCCAAAAGAATCGTTTGGGATTTGCAAGCAGAGGTGTGAGTACAAATCCAGGGCGTATATCTGTCACACGAAGGCGTCCGCCTGTGCGCATGGCACGTTGCCTTATTGCTTCCAGATAATGCGACTGAAAGGCTTTAGAAGCGGAATATGCGGGTGCTGGAGCTAACCCTCGCACACCAGCGATACTGCTGATTGCTGCTAAATGGCCAAAACCTTGCTCTTTGAAATAAGTATAAGCCCAATCTACGATTGCTGTCCAGCCGACAACGTTTGTTTCGATCATGGGGCGTTCCGCTTCATAGGAGAGCACTACATTTTGATTGCCTACTCCGGAGCTTAGCACCAGCAAATCCATGCCGCCCATTTGTAGCACTAATGCTTTCAATTGTTCAACGCATGCTTCGGATTGTGTCACATCACAAACTGCTGTATAGACGTCTGGATGCCCAGCTGCGACCTCTGCTAACAATTGCTGGCGACGTGCTGCGATGCCTACGACACATCCTCGTGATATATAAGTCTCGGCGATGCCTTTGCCCAGACCTGATGTTGCGCCCACGACGAGTACGCGCTTGGGAGTATGCTTTTTCATATATTTATCTACTAGTTGACGTGATTATTTACTCTCTTACAAATCGCCCGGTTTCTGTGATATGAAATCCTGTATGCTTTGCACGCTCTACGACTTTATTTCTTTGATTGTTTGCCTTCGACTTCAAAGATTTTCCTACACGCTTTCCGGATTTCTTTTGAGATGGTTTTGTTTTTCTCATTGTTTCATTATTTATATTAAGGCAATAATGATATTTCACGGATTTACGTAGCAAATATACGAGATTCCCACAATATAAGCCCTAACCAAATACGTATTTTCCGCTACAAATAAACCTTTTTTAGCGATTCATTGTCCTTTGCATTTTAATTAATAATACCTATATTTGCAACAAGACTGAAGAAACGTGCCGATGTTTGTCGGACACTAACGCACATACAATAATAAATAGGCAAAGACTTTTTACCAATAAACCTACGCAAAATGAAGAAGATCATCAACCCCTTTATCAACCTGGAAGGATACAATTGCTTTGGCTGCGCACCCAACAACCCTTTTGGTGTAAAGATGGAGTTTTATGAAGATGGCGAGGACATAGTCTGCCATTGGACACCCCGAAGTGAATATCAAGGTTGGCTTGACACTCTGCACGGCGGAATACAGAGCGTTTTGCTGGATGAAATCTGCGCTTGGGTGCTGATGCGCAAACTGCAAACTGCAGGAGTTACCTCGAAAATGGAAACACGCTTTTTAAAGCCAGTCAGTACGAACGACACAATGATAATACTACGCGCGCATATCACAGAACAGAAAAGAAATATCATCATAATTGACGCGACACTGGAAAATAGTGCAGGAGAAATTTGCTCACAGTCACGCTGTACATACTTTGCTTTCCCACAAGAAAAGGCTAAGCAAGAAATGTTTTTTAGCGGATGTCTTGCTGAGGGGGAATAACTTCACGCAGACTTATCAAAGATCCGTCACATTGAAAGGCAAGACAATATCGATGGCTATAAGTCAAGGCACAATTCAGACACTTGTCAATCGATATAAAATAAAGAGTCTGCCGTCATAGAATAAGGATACAAAAAAATGTTCTCGCACATGTGCGAGAACATTTTTTATCTGAAGTGATTTCAGACTACACTTTAATTTCAACTTCAACACCACAGGGGAGTTCGAGCTTCATCAAAGCGTCAACAGTCTTAGCAGTTGAGCTATAGATGTCGATGAGACGCTTGTAAGTAGAGATTTCGAACTGTTCGCGGCTCTTCTTGTTAACGAAAGTAGAACGGTTAACAGTGATGATACGCTTGCGAGTAGGGAGGGGAATTGGACCGCTAACTACTGCACCTGTTGCTTTCACGTTCTTAACGATCTTTTCTGCTGACTTTTCAACGAGAGTGTGATCGTAAGACTTAAGTTTAATACGAATTTTTTGACTCATTTTTGTTTATTGTTTTAAAGTATTCCGTAGGCGACTCGGGCTAAGAGTCATTCGTTAGCCCGATGCCTAGCGGGATGTTAATTGAAGTTTACTCTTATTTGATCAAATCTACGCGACCCTTAACTTCTTCGAGCACTGCCTTAGCGATGCTGTTAGAAACAGGAGCGTGGTGATCGTATTGCATTGAGCTTGTTGCACGACCAGAAGTGATAGTACGGAGAGCAGTAACATAACCGAACATTTCTGCGAGGGGCACAGTAGCCTTAACGATACGAGCGCCGCTACGAGCGTTGTCCATACCTTCTACTTGACCACGACGCTTGTTCAAGTCACCGATCACGTCACCCATGTTTTCTTCTGGAGTAACAACTTCGAGCTTCATCATTGGCTCCATCAAGCAAGGACCTGCTTGAGCGCAAGCGTTCTTGTATGCTTGCAAAGCTGCGATTTCGAATGACAATTGGTCAGAGTCAACTGGGTGGAAAGAACCATCGAGGAGCTCAACCTTGAGGCTGTCGAGAGGATAACCACCGAGCACACCGCTCTTCATTGCGTTTTCAAAACCCTTTTGTACTGAAGGGATGAATTCCTTAGGAATGTTACCACCAGTTACCTTGTTTACGAATTGGAGGCCGCCTTCCTTGAAGTCTTCATCTACTGGACCAACGTTAACGATGATATCAGCAAACTTACCACGACCACCAGATTGCTTCTTGTAAACTTCGCGGAGGTTCACTGTCTTAGTGATAGCTTCCTTGTAGTTAACTTGAGGCTTACCTTGGTTACATTCTACCTTGAATTCGCGCTTCAAACGGTCGATGATGATATCGAGGTGGAGCTCACCCATACCAGAGATAACTGTTTGACCGCTTTGTTCGTCAGTCTTCACTGTAAATGTTGGGTCTTCTTCAGCCAACTTAGCGAGACCTGTAGAAAGCTTATCGAGGTCTTTTTGAGTCTTAGGCTCAACTGCGATACCGATAACGGGATCGGGGAAGTCCATAGATTCGAGTACGATTGGTGCACCTTCTTCTGCGAGAGTATCACCAGTACGGATATCCTTGAAACCTACACCTGCGCCGATATCACCAGCACCGATCACGTCAACAGGGTTTTGGTGATTTGAGTGCATTTGGAAGAGGCGGCTCACGCGTTCCTTCTTACCAGAGCGAACGTTGTAGATGTAAGAACCTGCTTCTACCTTACCAGAATATACGCGGAAGAATGTCAAACGACCTACGTATGGGTCAGTAGCAATCTTAAATGCGAGAGCAGAAGTCTTTTCGTCTTCGCTTGGCATACGAGATTCTTCTTCGTTTGTATCTGGGTTCATACCGATGATAGCAGGAGTATCCAATGGAGAAGGCAAGAACATACATACGTAGTCGAGAAGAGTTTGTACACCCTTGTTCTTGAACGAAGAACCACAAGTCATAGGAACGATATCGAGTGCGAGTGTACCCTTGCGGATAGCAGCAACGATTTCTTCTTCTGTGAGGCTTTCAGGATCTTCGAAATATTTTTCCATCAAGGTTTCGTCTTGCTCAGCAGCGAGCTCGATCATCTTACCACGCCATTCTTCGCATTCGTCAACCAATTCAGCAGGGATATCTTCTACAGAGTATTCTGCACCCATGGTTTCGTCGTGCCAAAGGATAGCCTTCATCTTGATCAAGTCAACGATACCCTTGAAGTTTTCTTCTGCACCGATGGGCACTGAGATAACGCAAGGAGTTGCACCAAGTACTTCCTTCATTTGGCGTACTACTTCAAAGAAGTCTGCACCAGAGCGGTCCATCTTGTTGACGTAACCGATACGAGGAACGTTGTACTTGTCAGCTTGGCGCCATACTGTTTCAGATTGAGGTTCAACACCACCTACTGCACAGTAAGTAGCTACTGCGCCGTCGAGTACACGGAGTGAACGTTCTACTTCGGCAGTAAAGTCAACGTGTCCCGGAGTGTCAATCAAGTTGAACTTGTACTTGTTACCACCCCAAGTCCAGTAAGCTGTAGTAGCTGCTGAAGTAATTGTGATACCACGTTCTTGCTCTTGGGCCATCCAGTCCATTGTAGCAGAACCGTCGTGTGTTTCACCGATCTTGTGTGTCTTACCGGTATAGAAAAGGATGCGCTCACTGGTTGTAGTCTTACCAGCGTCGATGTGCGCCATGATACCGATATTACGGGTCAAAAGTAAGTCTTGCTTTGCCATTTTATTATTTGGTAAAGAGATTAAAATCTGAAGTGAGCGAACGCACGGTTAGCTTCTGCCATACGGTGCATATCTTCTTTACGCTTGAATGCACCACCTTGTTCATTGTATGCATCCATGATTTCAGCTGCGAGCTTGTCAGCCATGGTCTTACCACCACGCTTACGAGCATAGCCGATCATATTCTTCATAGAAACTGATTCCTTACGATCAGGACGGATTTCAGTAGGTACTTGGAAAGTAGCACCACCGATACGACGGCTCTTTACTTCCACTTGAGGAGTCACCTTATCAAGAGCAGCCTTCCAGATTTCGAGAGCTGACTTTTCTTGATCCTTCATCTTTTGGCCTACGATTTCGAGTGCACCGTAGAAGATTTCGTAAGAAATATTCTTCTTACCATCATACATCAAGTGGTTTACAAACTTAGAGACCTTAACATCTCCGAACACGGGATCTGGAAGGATAACGCGTTTCTTTGGTTTAGCTTTTCTCATTGCTTTTAAAAATTTGGTTGTTAGACAGGTTGCAATCAAAGTTCTTCAACTCCCCTTTGGGATGTTTACTCAACCTCACTGCTGACCAAAATTAAATTGTTTTTTACTTCTTAGCTGCTTTAGGACGCTTAGCACCATACTTAGAGCGACGTTGTGTACGGTTTGCTACACCAGCAGTATCCAATGTACCGCGTACGATGTGGTAACGTACACCAGGGAGGTCCTTAACACGACCACCACGTACCAATACGATGCTGTGCTCTTGCAAGTTGTGACCTTCTCCTGGGATGTAAGAGTTAACTTCCTTAGAGTTTGTCAAACGTACACGAGCTACCTTACGCATAGCTGAGTTAGGTTTCTTAGGGGTTGTAGTGTACACACGTACACAAACACCTCTACGCTGAGGGCATGAATCCAAAGCAGGAGACTTAGACTTGTCTGCTGCTACACTTCTACCCTTTCTTACTAATTGTTGAATAGTAGGCATAGTTTTGATTTTTAATTTGTTATATATATTGTTTGTTTGTATCTAAACTGTAATCATAGGTGCACACTACACCTTTCGGGCGGCAAAGTTACGAAGTTTTTTTGAAACTCGCAAGGTTACAACGAAGTAATTATTACCACTTTGATAAGTTTTTTATCTAACAAGGCTTAAACTCAAACTTTGAATATCCTATACATATAATAATAAAGAACCTACCTCCGCCCTCCCCCAAAAAACAACAAGCAGACAATATAAGTTCTATATTTTGACACAAAAGACAATGTAATCCATAACAGGCAACTAAAGTTTGCACATTCGATAAATATTTCTAATTTTGTATTTCAAACCTTTTAAATATACTTCTATGAAACATTCTAAATTCATTATTCTAGTGGCATTTACCATGTGTATTCTTTATAGTTGCGTAGTTTCTGCCCCAAAAGAGGTAAAAAGATTTTCCAATGCACAACAAGAACGCTTTGACGACAAACTGAAAGACTTCAATGAAAACAAATATAATTATAAGAATGACATTCAGAAAAAGGAGTATCTTGACCGTGTGAGATTGGCAACGGGCTTGTACATGGACTCCGTAAAACTTTTTGTCAACTGGAAAGCAACAATTCAAAACATCAGTAGCAGAGAGCAAAACGGCAATATAATCTTGTCTTTTGAACTTGAATATCAACCTGAAGAATACCGCAAAGTATCTTTTGACGTTGACTATGTTCTTCCCAACAGAGAAGATACGCTTAAAAAGGACAAGATTTATACAACCGTAAGAAGTTTGAGTGATTTTTCCGATGTTTATTTCGACGGTTTCATTAGGACAAAGGCCAACGGTGAAGCACATTACGACGGTTTTTTGACATCTGCATCAGACGATTTATTCTTACCCTACCCCGACTTCCATTTTTTCATCGTAGACATCAACAATGAATCAAAGGGTGACACATTGTCAAACGATTTACAGAAAGCCGTAGATTTAAGTTTTGAAGCCATTGAGCCTCTCAAACTTAACTTCAGAAAAGAAATCTCAAACAAAGAGAAAACCGCAAGGGTTGACGCCATTGCGCCCGAGTTCAAATCGGCAAAGGAAAAACTCTCACCAGAAGACAGAAATTATATAAATCGCCTAACAAATGCTATAACATTAAATTTCTTGTATGCAGAAGAGGACTAAGTCATCTATAAACAAACCACAGGCGGGTCGGCAATTGCCGACCCGCCTTACATCTATGGTTTCATTATGCCCAAAATAAAAAAGTCAAGGCCTTGTTAAAATTTCGCGACGTCTCGTTTAAAAAAAGCCTAACCTTTTTTGAAAAAGATTAGACTTTTTTTTCGAGGGGTCTGTTTCCCCACATTTTTATCCTTTAAGAGCTGATATAAGGTTTACTCTATACCTTATATATAATAATAAGTGCGCCGTTTCCATTTTATGCTTTCAAGCGCACTTTATCATCAGACTTATTCGTACTTGACAAATCCACAGGCTTCTATCGCTTTAACCACGATATCGATGCACTTTTCGCATGTAGGCACATCCACGGCTTCTGCCATGACACGTACCAGGGGTTCTGTGCCAGAGGGGCGAACCAAAATACGGCCATCGCAGCCCAACACTACTTCAGCTTCAGAAATGGCAGCTTGCACCAAAGGTGCAGACATGACTAACACCTTTTCTGTCACTGGGACATTGCGCAGCACCTGAGGGAATGTTTTCACAGGTTGGGTCAATGCCGAAAGCGTTGTCTTCTTTGCAAGCATCACTTCCATCATTTTAAGGCTTGTCAGGATACCATCTCCTGTCGAAGCATACTTTCCGAAGATGATGTGACCCGACTGTTCGCCACCGATGACGTTTTTGTTGGTCGCCATATATTCATACACATACTTGTCGCCAACTGCAGTTTTGACATAATCTATACCCAGTTCGTCAAGCGCCTTGAACAATCCCAAGTTGGACATCACTGTCGCCACTACGGTATTGGTTTTCAACTCGCCCATCTCTTTCAAGTAGCGTGCATATATATACAGGATCTTGTCGCCATCAACGACATTCCCCTGCTCATCTACACAGAGACAGCGGTCTGCATCGCCATCATAGGCAAAGCCTGCATCCAAACCATTCTCTACGACAAAGCGCTGCAGTCCCTCGATATGTGTACTGCCTGCATTGCGATTGATATTCGTACCATCCGGTTCGGCATTTATCACGTAGGTCTTCGCCCCAAGGGCATTAAATACAGAGGGAGCGATGTTCCATGCACTACCATTAGCACAATCCAGAGCGATCTTCTTGCCTTTGAAAGAATAGAGGCCCAACGATATCAAATAGCCGATGTAGCGATTTCGACCCTCGATATAATCCACAGTACGTCCTATTTTCTCGCGAAGGGCATAGGGAGGTATACCGGATTTCCCATCCAAGAAATCTTCTATCAAGCCGATAGTCTCGTCATCCATCTTCTCACCATTGCCATTCAGTAGCTTTATCCCGTTGTCATAGTAGGGATTATGGCTGGCTGAAATCATTATACCGCAATCAAAGCCGTCACACTTGGTGACATAAGATACGGACGGTGTGGTGGTGACATGAAGCAAATAAGCATCTGAGCCAGAAGAAGTGATGCCTGCTGCCAAGGCATATTCAAACATATAAGAGGAACGTCGGGTGTCCTTACCGATCACGATCCGTGCCTCTCTTTGTTGCGCTGCAGCCTTTTCGCCGAAGTAATAACCCAGGAAACGGCCTATCTTGAACGCTATCTTTGCAGAAAGTTCAACATTGGCTTCGCCACGGAAGCCGTCTGTTCCAAAATATTTTCCCATATTCTTTTTTACTCAAAGAAAAAAGAAGGTTGCCCTATCCTTTCAAACAGAGCAACCTTCATTATATATAACATTCAAGGTCACACCAAATGTGCGATCCATTCTTCGCGGTCGCCGGGAAGGAGATCCACCATAGGTATTTCGATCATCGTGTAGCAACCAGGCTTCTGGCGCATAGTGGCACGCGCAACGCAAACGAGGACTTGCGCTGTGAGCGCTGGGTTATTGATGCGCATATTGAATTCGAAGAGCTGGTTTTGTGTCACACCCGACACACCCTTGCGCGTCATATTTACACCATGACCCATATCTATCACATCGTCCACACAGGGAACCTCGATCACGTGAGTCTCGTCGTTGACAAAGTAGGGATCCGCCTTAACCGCTGCTGCTACTGTAGCAAGTTCATAGCCCTCTTCCAACTCTACATAAACCATACGGCGATGAATACCTGTACCAGTGGGGATAGTCATCGAAAGGGCTGCCTTGACGCCATCAATAGCTTTGACAGCAACAGTGTGTCCCATTGACATACCTGGACCAAAGTTAGTGTAAGTGATACCCTTTGGCGCAATGGCTTGTAGCAATGTGCGCACAACTGAGTCGCTACCTGGATCCCAACCTGCAGAAATAATGCTGACAGCACCGGCTTCCTTAGCAGAAGCATCCAGAGAGCGACGCAAGTCTACTATCTGCGAGTGAATATCAAAACTATCTACGGTGTTGATACCCTTTGCGAGCATCTTCTTTGCATATTCTTCTACGCTACGTGTCGGAGTACAGAGCAAAGCGACGTCTACATGACCCAAATCTTCGATTTCGCTGACTACCTTGTAAGCAGAAAGTTCGGCGGGACAACCTTGCGCACCATTTCTACGCACCACACCTGCGATTTCAAAGTCGGACGCAGCCTCAAGTGCTTGCAACGCATATTTTCCTATATTGCCATATCCTACGATGGCTGCAACTATTTTTTTCATAACCTTTATAGATTTCTTAAGTCTTAGTTAAAAGCGAGTGTAAGCTTTGGTAAAAGAGCAATTCTTAGTAAAAAGAGTGAGAAGAACATGATGCTCTCTCACTCTCGTATTCATCATTAAGCGTCACCTTCGGGCATTCCAAAAGGTGTAGCTGTACGACCACCTTGAGGTTGTTGTGGCTCCATGCCGGGAAGGTTGATTGGACCAAATGCAGCTTCATACTTCATCACATTATCTTGTAAAGCAAAAAGAAGTCGCTTAGCGTGTTCTGGTGCCAATACGATACGACTCTTAACATTTGCTGTAGCTATACCAGGGAGCACGCGCACAAAATCCAGCACCATTTCAGCACTGCTATGGGTGATAATTGCCAAATTTGCATATGTACCTTCTGCCACATCTGGAGTCAATTCTATCTTCAGTTGATTGTCGTTGTTTTTATTTGCCATTATTCTACTGTTTATTATTAGATTACAACTTTATTTATTCGAATGAAAACTTAAATATTCAAAAGAGAGCTAATTCTATCAAAATGAATATTAATTTACTCAAAACCGTGCAAATTTACAGAGTTCATACGGACTGACCAAACAAAACGACACCGTTTTTCTGTTATTTTTTCTTTTTTGTGAGACTACTACATCTTTTTCAAAACAAAAAACAAAAAACAAAAAACAAAAAACAAAAAACAAAAAACAAAAAACAACAGAAACAACAAAATCAAACCTATAAGTATCAAATTCAGTCTGCAAATTGAGCTATACGACCAAAATCACATGAAGAGACGAAGAGACGAAGAATGTTGAAAATAATATCTCAAACGAGAACAGCAAATAAATACAACTAATATTATATCCAAACGAAAACCGCTTGAAAAGATCATTTTGTCTTTCCAAGCGGTTCGTATAGGGCGGCGGCTACCTACTCTCCCACCATTAGGCAGTACCATCGGCGTGGACGGGCTTAACTTCTCTGTTCGGAATGGGAAGAGGTGGAAC
>JAEIGA010013739.1_pt1 | contig 12314 bp, 10 predicted proteins | sample 9270691 | NCBI WGS metagenome assembly JAEIGA01 (sample SAMN17057246, study PRJNA624740) | gut metagenome | biome: biome; isolation source: fecal sample | host: Bos grunniens | place: China: Xizang | collected 2019
AAGACCCTCGTAGCTTTGTGCGATCTCGGTCGTGCCTCCGCGAAGGGTCAGATCCACCTCGGCGTGCATGCCGTCGTCTGCCGCGCGAATATGGATGCTGCCGTCTGTCACGAGGATGCTTCCGTCGCTGTGCAGACCGTCATCCATGGACGTGACGGTGATCTTACCGCCGCTGATCGTCAGCGTGCCTGCGGCCTTAAGCCCTTTGGCGCTGATCGAGGCCTTGTTACTGTTTCCCTCCATCATGCCGCCTCCGGGACGTCCCATGCCGCCCATGCCGGGGCGATTCGAGGGAATTCCCGGATTCGTCGTTGTATTATTGGAGGAGGATTGTTCCCGCAGCGCAGAGCCGTCGGCATCCTTGGTCTCAATAACGATGGTACCACCGCTGACCGTAAGATCGGTCGCCGCCGAGAGTCCATCGCCCATGGCGGTGACATAGAGAGCGCCGCCCTGCACCTCGATCTGTCCCTTGCCCTCGGTCTCGGCGTTGGCGGTTTTAATACCGTCTCCTCCTGCCGTGACGTGGATCTCACCACCCGATACGGAAAGGGAGTCGTTCGCGCGTATGCCCGCGCCTACCGACGCGATAATCACCGTTCCTCCTTCGATTTTGAGGTCATCCTTGGTGTTGATGCCCTTGTCGGCGTTGCCCGTGACGCGCAGCGTACCTTCACCGCCGACGGTCAGATCGTCGCAGGCGTACACGCAGGCGTTGGGGTAAATCCCCCCCTCGGCCTGCTGATCGTCGGGCACAAGGTAATCGCTTCCGTCAGCGAGCAGATTGACCGAATCCCTTGTAGTGGTGAGCACAACACGCTTGGGCGCGCTCTTGACGTAAATGGCAGGGCCCAAGGTGGACGTGACCGACACGCCGTTGAGAATCAACTCTACTTTGGCGGTGTCCTGCGTATCTACCACGATTTGCCCATTTGTGAGCGTACCGCTGACGAGATATTGCCCTGCGGCAGTAATGGTCAGAAGCTGTCCGTCAGCGGCCGCGCCGCCGCCTTCAATATTGATGGCTTCGCCCAAAGTGATCACGGTTTCCCCTGTGGGGGTGTAGTCACCGCCCGTTGGCGTTCCCTCGGTTTCGGGGAGAGCGGGTATGGTATCGGGGGTAACGCTTTGCTCGGCATCGCCCGTGACTCCCTCGGGGCGCGTGCCGTTGTTCAATCCTGCGTGTGAGCCGTCTGCCTTGTCACAGCCGGCAAGGCCCACGACGAGCGCGCCGACCAATCCCGCGATGGCGAGGGTTCGGCTGATTCTGTGCATTTTCATATCGGAAACTCCTTTGCGAGTTATTATCAATCATGACAATAGTATACCACCGCCGTGTGGACAGAAAAAGAACAAAAATGTGAATATTTATGAAAAATACGTGAAAGCGGTGCGAAAAACGCCGTGATTCAGAAAGGAATCCTATGAAGCTGACGTTGATTGCCACCTGTATGTTCGGCCTGGAAAAGCTCCTCGGCGAGGAGATCGATGCCCTTGGACTCAAGCGGTTGGATACCATGGACGGCCGCGTGACCTTTGAGGGTGAGGAGGCGGATATTCCCCGCGCCAATATCGCCCTGCGCTGTGCCGAACGGATTTTTATTCGCCTGGGGCAGTTTCCCGCCACTACCTTTACCGAGCTGTTTGACGGCACGAAGTCCCTGCCGTGGGAGGAATGGATCGGGCGCACCGATGCGTTCCCCGTAAAGGGACACTCCATCAAGTCGGGGCTTACCTCGGTTCCCGATTGCCAGAGTATCGTCAAGAAGGCAGTCGTGGAGAGATTGCACGATGCATATGGCATCCGCTGGTTTGAGGAAACGGGTGTTAAGTACCAGATTGAGTTTTTCCTGTTCAAGGACGTAGTTTCCCTGATGATCGACACGTCGGGCGTGGCTCTGCATAAGCGAGGCTACCGCCCCGAGGCGGGCGCGGCCCCCTTGCGGGAAACGCTTGCCGCCGCCATCGCGCTTACCGCACGCCCACGTGAGGATATCCTTTTCTGGGATCCCTTCTGCGGTTCGGGTACCATTGCCATTGAGGCGGCCATGATCGTCAGCGGGCGTGCCCCCGGTCTGGGTCGCTCGTTTGCTGCCGAGCAGTTCGCCCGCGTTCCCGCGAATTTGTGGCAGGATGCCCGCGGCGAGGCTGAGGCGCGTATCCGCACCGATTGTAAATTCGAGGTGTACGCCTCGGACATTGACGAGGACATTCTGGATATTACCTATGAGAATGCTCTCCGCGCAGGTGTGGAGGAGTACCTGAATATTTTTCAGGCCGACGCCCGCAAGATCCGCCGCGAGGATCGAAAGGGAACCGTGGTGTGCAATCCGCCCTACGGCGAGCGTATGGGCGAGCGCGAGGAGATTGAACGCCTGTACCAACAGCTCGGCGGCTCGATCGGTACGTTCTACCCGTGGCAGGTCTACGTTCTGACCTCCTGCGATCGCTTCGAGCGACTGTACGGTCAGCGCGCCGATAAAGTCAAGAAGCTCTACAACGGTATGCTCCCGTGCTACCTCTACGAGTATTTTCGTCCCGCTGAACTTCGTGAAAAGGGAAGAAAATCCGATCAGCACAAGGGGGATTGGCCGCATAAGCGCGACGGCGGCCGATATGCCGAAAAGGGAAAGAAACCGCCCCGAAAGTAACGCGTCATGATATGGCAAGACATGGCAATTTACCATGAAATGCTTATACTGTTTGCATATTGCCCAACAACCAACTTGGGGAATTTGCCCTTCGTTTGATGGGAAATTGAAACGTAATTGTAAATAATGACACCTTTCTTGAACAAAATCACAAAAAAACTGTTGACAAATTGGTGAATGTGTGGTATATTAAATCCAAATAGCCCTAAAATCGTTTGTGAATAGTCACAACCGTACTGTAAAATTGCCCAAAAGGCGAGGTATATTTGGTCAAGCCATGTCAAACCGGGGCGAAAGGAGAGGATGCCCATGCCGCGTTTTTTCGTACAACCGTCAGCCATAAGTGGCGATACCGTCACGCTCACGGGGGATAACGCGCGCCATGCCGCCTACTCTCTGCGTTTGGCCGTTGGCGATCACGTTACTGTTTGCTGTGACCGTGTGGCCTACGAGTGCAAGCTTGTGGCTTTTGACGGCGAGACCGTGGCGGGACGTATCCAATCGTCCGCCCCCGCCGACACCGAGCCTCCCTACGTCGCCCATTTGTATCAAGCACTCCCAAAGGGAGACAAGCTGGATACCGTCATTCAGAAGGCGGTGGAGTGCGGCGTTTCCTCGGTCACTCCGTTTGAGAGCAGCCGTTGCATCGTGCGCTGTAAGCCCGAGGCAGAGGCGCGTAAGACCGAACGGCGCGCCCGTATCGCCGAGGAGGCCGCCAAGCAGTGCGGTCGAGGCATCATTCCCACCGTGTACCCCACGGTGTCGTTCGCGTCGGCAATGGATTCGGTTGCCTCCTGCGACCTTGTCCTGTTCTGCTACGAGGGCGAGAATACCCGTTCGCTTAAAGCCATTCTCACCGAAAATGCTACCCGCTTCTCCAATACGATCGCTGAGGGACGCGCGCCCGAGATCGCCATCGTCGTGGGTAGCGAGGGCGGATTTTCTCCCGACGAGGCGGCAGAGGCTGCAGCCCGCGGCTACGCCATGACCAACCTTGGTCGGCGCATTCTCCGCACAGAAACCGCAGCAGGCGTGGTGCTGTCCTGCCTGATCTACGAGCTTGAATTATAAACACGCGAGTTTATAATTGATGCATTCTTTTTGTTATCCTTTTGAAGTTTAATAAATAAAGAGAGGTAAACGTTCATGTCTAACAGACTGTTCCAGAGTGTGATCCATCAGATGAAGGATGCGGTTGACCGCGTGATCGGCGTCATCGACGAAACGGGTGTCATCATCGCATGCTCCGAATTGGTGAAGATCGGTGAGGTTCGTCAGAACGTCCGCGATGAGCTTGCCTATACGGCGGATATCGTGGTATCGGGCGGCTACACCTATCGCCCCCTGACCAACGGTTCTAAGAGAGAGTACATCGTGTTCGTAGAGGGAGAGGATTCCGAGGCGGATAAGACCTCCCGTTTGCTGGTTGTTGCCCTGAGCAACATCAAGAATCTATACGACGAGAAGTACGATAAGGCATCCTTTATCAAGAATATCATTCTCGATAACATCCTGCCCTCGGATATCTACATCAAGTCCAAGGAGCTGCATTTTAACGCCGAGGAATCACGCGTGGTACTGCTCGTGAAGTTCTATGGCAAGACCGATATGATGCCCTTTGAGATGCTGCAAAATATGTTCCCCGACAAGACACACGATTACGTGATCTCTGTGGGCGAGCATGATATCGTTCTCGTCAAGGAGGTCAAGGCAGGCTCGGAGAACCGCGACATTGAGAAGATCGCTACCAATATCGTGGATACGCTGTCCTCTGAATTCTACACCAAGGTGTCTGTTGGTGTCTCTACCGTTGTAGAGAACATCAAGGATCTGGCGCGCGCCTATAAGGAATCCCAGATCGCTCTGGACGTCGGTAAGGTGTTTGAAACCGAAAAGAACGTGGTCAGCTACGAAAACCTCGGCATCGGCCGCCTGATCTACCAGCTTCCCACCACCCTCTGCGATATGTTCCTGCAGGAGGTGTTCAAGAAGGGTAGCCTGGAGTCGCTGGATCGCGAGACGCTTATGACTATTCAATGCTTCTTTGAGAATAATCTGAACGTATCCGAAACCTCCCGTAAGCTCTTCGTCCACCGCAATACGCTGGTATACCGCCTGGAGAAGATCCGCAAGCTGACGGGCTTGGATCTGCGCGAGTTTGAGCATGCCATCACCTTCAAGGTTGCTTTGATGGTTAAGAAGTATCTCAATTCCAAGTCCACCAAATTCTGATTCTGACACCTCCGTATAATCGAATAAATACCAAACGGTGCGACATACACTATGGTCATACCCGTGAAACAAGAGGAAACCGAACAGAATGAAACAAATTGCATACCAGATTCGGGGTCATATCTCATCGGATATGACCCCCGCTATCCGAGCATCGGCCGAGGCCATTGAGGTCGTCTGCCGCGCTGACGTGATCGAGGGAGATCCTCCGTTGATCACGCTGGAGCTGGAGGACAGCCACGATACCGACGATGCCCGTTCCTCTGTGGAGGAAACTCTTTCCCGTATCCTGCAAGCCAAAGGGCTGGAGCTGGGCGAGCGCGCCGATATCCGCCACTATACCACCGCCCCCGATCCCGAAACCTCACATACCGAGAAGAAGATCCGACTTTCGACCGCGATTGGCACGACGATTACCGCCGTCCTGCTGGCCATCTTCATCACGTTTTCCCTGACTACCGTGTACCACCGCGTCACCGCGCCCGACGCTACTATTGGCTCGGGACAGGGCGAGGTGGACGACAGCTACGCCGAGATCAACGTCATTGATCGGCTGTTCCAAGCCCTGTCGGTGTATGATCTGGACGACGAAACCCTCCTTCGCACCGTTATTGACAGCTACATTGCCGCAACGGGTGACCCGTATGCCTGCTATTATGATGCCGAGGAGTACGCCGAGCTGATCAAGCAGCAGAACGGACAAATGAGCGGCATCGGCGTGACCGTTGTGAAATGGGAAACAGAGATCGACGGCGTCACGCAAACTGTAATCGCTATTGTTGACGTCTATTCGAACGGCCCTGCTGATCAGGCGGGCGTTCTGCCCGGTGACCTGATTGTTGCCGTGGGTAAGGGCGAGGACAAGCAGACTGTGGATAGCCTCGGCTTTGAGGCGGCCAAGGATCTGATCCGCGGCGAAACGGGTACCGAGTGCGCGTTTACCGTGTTGCGTAAATCTGCCGATGGGGCGGTTGCGTACCACGATCTCACCATAACCCGCGCCGAGGTGGTTGCCGAAACCGTGTTCGGGCATAAATACGCCGCCGATCCTACGGTGGGCATCATCAAGATCACTCGCTTTGACAATACCACAGCCCCCCGCTTCACCGAGGTGGTCAATAGCCTCGTCGGAGCAGGCTGTACCCATTTCGTCATTGACCTGCGCGATAACCCCGGCGGTATGCTCACCGCCGTTGAGGATATGCTGATCTACTTCCTTGAGGACGGTGATCTCATGATCTCCACCAAGGACAATACCGGTAAAGAAGAAAAGTCCTACGTGACCACCAAACAAAAGGAAGGAAAGCTGCAGTGCGGCTCGGGCGAACTCACGGTAGCGGACGTAGGAAAGTACAAGGATCTGAATATCGCCGTGCTGATCAACGGTGAAACCGCCAGCGCGGCCGAGTTGTTCACCGCCAACGTGCGAGATCATGAGCTGGGCATCGTCGTTGGTACGAAATCCTACGGCAAGGGCTCGATGCAGACCACCTACCCGTTGTCCCGCTTCGGCTTTGATGGCGCACTCAAGCTCACCACCCGCTTCTACTATCCCCCCTCGGGTGAGGATTATAACGGTAAGGGCATCACCCCCGAGGCCGAGCTGTTCGTGGAGCTCAGCGAGGAGGCGAAGGCCTATCCGCTGTCCCTTTTGCCCGACGAGCTGGACAATCAGCTCACCGCCGCTATTTCGGCCCTGAAGCGGTAAAAATTTAAACCAATCAACAACATCAATCAACCAAAGGAGATAAACCCATGGCAGAGAAACAGTTGTATACAAAACAAGGCTACCAGGAGCTCGTTGATGAGCTCAAGTACTTAAAGCTCACCCGCCGCGAGGAGATCAAGGAACAGATCGCCATCGCTCGCGGATTTGGTGACTTGTCCGAGAACGCCGAGTACGACGAGGCAAGAACCGAGCAGGCAAAGGTGGAGGCACGCATCCTTGAGCTGGAGAGCCTCATTGAGAACGCCGAGGTCATCGACGAGAAGAACATGGACATGCGTACCATCAGCTTGGGCTCGGTGGTGCATCTGCATGACGAGGACAAGGGCGAGGACGTGACCTATAGCATCGTTGGCTCGAACCAGGCAGACGCCCTTGTGCGCATGATTTCGGATCAGTCCCCCATCGGTCGTGCTCTTATGGGCCACCGCGCAGGCGACACCGTGACCGTGTCGACCCCCGTTGGCGAGCGTCGCTTCACCATCGTGGACGTCAACCGCGCCGGCGTGCATAACGCTTGATTACATGATCGGAGTAGGGAAGGAGGGACACTGTCCTCCTTCCCCCTCATTTTATTATTGTTGTCTGGGGAGAGATTCCCATGCCTTCGGAAACGGAAAGGAAATTGTATGTCAGAAAATAGGCCGAATCATAGCGAGGAGAAGCTTGAGCCTGCCGACCTCGCCGAAACCAGCCCCGTAATGAAATGGCTGGATAATTTCTGGTATCACTATAAATGGACGGTCATCGTGGTGATCTTTTTCGTGTCGGTCATCACGGTTGCCATCGTTCAATTTGCCACAAGACCCGAGTACGATATCCATATCGTCTACGCGGGCTACTACCGCATGGATTCCGCCGAGCGCGCCCGCTTTGAGGATACCGTCAACGGCATCTGTCCCCGCGATTTCAACGGAAACGGGGAAAAACTCGTCAACATTCGGGATTTCCAGATCTATTCGGAGCAGGAGATGATCGAGGAGCAGTCTCGCTACGAGGCCGAGAGCGACCATTTTGTCATCAACCGCAAGTACAACGCGGACGAGTTCAACAGCTTCTCCAACTATACCCTGACGGGGGATAGCGCGGTCTACATCATCAGCCCCTCACTCTACGAGAATCTCAAAAGTGCCGACCGACTGGCACCTCTCTCGGATCTGTATCCCGACGGCAATCTGCCCGCAGGGGCAATGGAGGATGGCATCGGTATCGCGTTTGGGGAAACTGATTTCTATCGATATAACCCCTCCATGCAGGTGCTCCAAGATGACCTTGTTCTGTGCATTTTGAAGCCCAATCTGGTTGGCGCGAACAGCAAGGATAAGGCCTATGGCGAGGCGAAGGAGTTTTTCTGCGCCGTTGCCGACTACCGCGTAGAGAAGTAACCGTCATGATTGTGACATAAACAAAGAGGTATCTTGTGAAGCAAAAGAATTCTATATCATCGGTAGTTGTTCTGTTCACCGCTGCCATCATCTGGGGCTTTGCCTTCGTGGCACAGGTCAAGGGCGGCGACCACGTCGGTGCGTTTACATTCATCAGCATTCGATTCTTGATGGGCGGACTCGTGCTCATTCCCGTGTACGCGCTCTTTGAGAGAAACCGCACCACGCCGCCGACCGAGCGAAAGAAAAAGAACCGCCTCACCCTCGTTGGTTCGCTCCTTGCGGGTGTTGCGCTGTTTACCGCGTCCTCGCTTCAGCAGTTCGGCATTAATATGACCCGTGATCCCGGTAAAGCAGGATTTATCACGGGGCTGTATACCGTGCTGACACCGGTCTTCTACTTTCTGATTTTCCGCAAGAGGACGGGCTGGAACACGTGGGTGGGGTGCATTTTGGCTACCGTGGGCCTGTATATGCTGTGCTTGCAGGAGGGTATGTCCTTTGAATTTGGCCTTGGAGAGCTGCTTTTGTTCTTTAACGCCGTCATGTGGGTAACGCAAATTCTCATCGTAGATCGCTTCGTTGCGGACTGTGATCCCATCCGCTTTTCGTCGTGGCAGTTTTTGACCTGCGGTGTGCTTGCCGGGATCGCCGCGCTGATCTTTGAATCGCCCGCATGGGAGGGAATCCGCTCAGCCATGATCCCGCTGCTGTACTGTGGGCTTCTTTCCACGGCAGTCGGATTTACCTTGCAGGTGGTGGGACAGAAAATGTCGGAATCTCCTACTACGGCCGCCATCATCATGTCCACCGAATCGGTGTTTGCCGCGGTGGGCGGTGTGCTGTGGAATCTTATAACCCCCGCCCATCTCCACGTCACGCAGGAGATCGGGGCGGTCGGATACGTAGGATGCGCCGTGATCTTTGCAGGTATCATTCTTTCCCAAATTTCGGTGGGACGTAAAAATATGCCCGGGAAAGCGATTCAGTAAATATTATTTGTTTTTTTGAAATATTTTCATATTGTCCTTGACTTGTCGGGAAGAATATGATATAATAGTATCGTAATCTAATACCTTGGAGGACAAATCGTATGAAGCGTATTAAGACTCTGGATACAAAGAACCTTTGCGAGAGCGCAAAGAACGGTGGCTGCGGCGAGTGCCAGACCTCTTGCCAGTCCGCTTGCAAGACCAGCTGTGGCGTTGCCAACCAGCCCTGCGAGAACAAGAAGAAGTAATTTTCCTTGCACAAAAATGCCGCCCTGCGGGCGGCATTTTTGTGGTTTATCGCTTACTAAAAACAAAATTAGGAGTCGAGTATGACACATTGTTATAAATTGGGCGGCCTCAATATCGTTCTCGATATTTGTTCGGGCTCCATCCACGTCGTCGATGACGTGGCCTATGACGTGATCGGGATGTACGAGGATCACGCCCGCGAGGAGATCACAAAAGAGATCCTTGCCAAATACCCCGACCGCAGCGTTGTGACCGAGGCGGAGCTTGCCGAGTGCTACGATCAGCTTGAGGAGCTGCGTGCGGCGGGCAAGCTCTTTACCCCCGATAGCTTTGAGCCTATGGCGGGCAAGCTCAAGGAAAAGAGCGCGGGCGTGGTCAAGGCGCTCTGCCTGCACATTGCCCACACCTGCAACCTCAACTGCTCGTACTGCTTCGCCAGCCAGGGCAAGTATCACGGTGATCGTGCCCTCATGAGCTACGAGGTGGGTAAGCAGGCGCTGGATTTTCTGATCGCAAATTCGGGCACGCGCCATAACCTTGAGGTGGATTTCTTCGGCGGCGAGCCGCTGATGAATTTCCAGGTGGTCAAGGATCTGGTTGCCTACGCGCGCAGTATCGAGAAGGCGGCGGGCAAGAATTTCCGCTTTACCCTCACCACCAACGGCGTGCTCATTGACGACGACGTGATCGACTTTGCCAACCGTGAGATGAGCAACGTGGTGCTGAGTCTGGACGGCCGCAAGGAAGTCCATGACCGCTATCGCGTGGACCACGCGGGCCGAGGAAGCTGGGAGCAGATTGTTCCCAAATTCCAAAAGCTGGTGGCGGCGCGCGGCAATAAGAATTACTATATGCGCGGCACGTTTACCCATGCCAACCCCGATTTCCTCAAGGACATTGAGGAGATGCTGCGCCTCGGCTTTACCGAGCTGAGCATGGAGCCCGTGGTCGGCCCTGCGGACGATCCCTCATCGCTGACCGCCGAGGATCTGCCCATCGTGCTGGAGCAGTACGAAAAGCTGGCCGAGCTGATGCTGGAGCGGCATAAGAGCGGCAATCCCTTTACCTTCTACCACTACATGATTGACCTCAAGGGCGGCCCTTGCATCTATAAGCGCATTTCGGGCTGCGGTTCGGGCACCGAGTACATGGCGGTCACCCCGTGGGGCGACCTCTACCCCTGCCACCAGTTTGTGGGCGAGGAGAAATTCAAGCTGGGCGATATCTGGAACGGCGTTACCAATCCCGAGATGCAGAATGAATTTGCCGCTTGCAACGTCTATGCCCGTCCCGAGTGCAAGGATTGCTGGGCGAAGCTGTATTGCTCGGGCGGCTGCGCCGCCAATGCCTACCACGCTACCGGCTCGGTACGCGGTATCTACGCTTACGGCTGTGAGCTGTTCCGTAAGCGTATGGAGTGTGCCATCATGCTGGAAGCGGCAAAAACGCTGCTCAATGACGGGGACGAATGATGGATACCCCCATCTGTGATTTTGTCAGAGCCTATGCCGATTCCCGAGCCGTGCGTCTGCATATGCCGGGACATAAGGGTAGGGGATCACTGGGTGTCGAATCGCTGGATATTACCGAGATTGCGGGGGCGGACGTCTTGTACGCCCCCGACGGTGTGATCGCACAAAGCCAACAAAATGCCACGGCTTTGTTCGGGAGTGCCAAAACGCTGTATTCGGTTGAGGGCTCGTCACTCTGCATCCGTGCCATGTTGCATCTTGCGGCGATTCACGCACGGTTAGTGGGGAAACGTCCCTTGGTGCTTGCGGTTCGCAACGCGCACAAAACCTTTCTGTCGGCCGTGGCGCTTTTGGATATGCCCGTGGAGTGGATCTATCCTGCCAAGCGGCAGTCGGTGGTTTCTTGCGTGCTGACCCCCGATGAACTGGAAGACATACTGGCAGGAATGGACGAAATGCCTGTTGCTCTGTACGTCACCAGTCCCGATTACCTCGGTAACGTGTCGGATATTGCGGGACTCGCCGAGGTGTGCCACCGACACGGTATACTGTTGCTCGTGGATAACGCGCACGGCGCTTATTTGCAATTTCTCAACCCCTCGCGCCATCCTATGGCGCTGGGCGCGGATCTTTGCTGTGACTCAGCGCATAAGACTCTGCCCGTGCTGACGGGCGGCGCGTACCTGCATATTGCCCATAGAGCCCCCGAGGGCATGGCCGATATGGCTACCGAGGCCCTATCTCTGTTTGCCTCCACCAGCCCGTCCTACCTCGTTTTGCAATCGCTGGATGCGGCGAACGCGTATCTGTCCGCGGGCTACGGCGATCAGCTGTCCCGTATGTGTGCGATGGTGGAGAGGCTTGGGCAAACGCTGACAGATCAAGGCTTTGAGCTTGCTGGTGACGAGCCGCTCAAGCTGACCGCGTGCCCCAAGTCCTACGGATATACGGGGGATGAGATGGCCGAATATCTGGCAGAGCAGGGGATTGTGTGTGAGTTTTCCGACCCCGATTACGTTGTGTTCATGTTTACACCCGAGATCGAGGCGGACGAATTGGCTCGCTTGACGGATGCTCTGGCAATTCTGCCGCGCCGCGCGCCTATTCCGGATATACCACCCATTCCGACTCCTTGTGAGCAGGTGATCTCCATTCGTGAGGCTATGCTCTCGCCGTCCGAGCGTCTGCCCGTTTCGCAGTGTATTGGTCGCGTGCTGGCCTCCCCCAACGTGTCCTGCCCGCCTGCGATTCCCATTATCGCCTGCGGGGAGCGCATTGATGCTCACGCGATTGAGTGCTTTTCCTACTACGGGATCACCCATTGTCGCGTGGTAAAGTGATAATTGGATTTCCATTATAAAGGGTCAGCGAAGCCTAAATGGCAACGCTGACCCTTGTATGTTGTAATAAGATTAGTATGCGATGGTGGTCATGAGGGAATACGCGGGAGAGGAAACATCCAATCGAGAACACTGAACGATAATAGGGCGGTCACTCTCCACCAAAATGGCGTAGGGGGTGTTGCGGGGGATGGTTTTACCCTCGTCACTCACCAGCTTGTCAAGGCGGATGTGGTGGGTGCGCTCATGCTCGCAGGTGGCGTGCAA
>JAEIGA010013740.1_pt1 | contig 12313 bp, 16 predicted proteins | sample 9270691 | NCBI WGS metagenome assembly JAEIGA01 (sample SAMN17057246, study PRJNA624740) | gut metagenome | biome: biome; isolation source: fecal sample | host: Bos grunniens | place: China: Xizang | collected 2019
AACAGGACAAAAAAATGCGATTTGTATAGTATCAGTGAAAAAGATTTTTTAATTTTTCAAATTTTTTTAATGCCAAATCAATACTCTGTTGTATTGCCGCTTTATTCGTCCCTTCAATTTTGGCAATTTCCTCGTATGTTTTCTTTTTTAAATAATGAAGAATAATTCTTCTTTTTTGAACCTCGGTCAAAGTTTCCATCACTTTGTAAAGCGCGTCTATCAACTCATCTTCACTTTCGTTATCAAAAGCAAAATCAGCTATGGAATCATCAAAAGAACAAAGTCCATATCTTCTATCCCTTCGAGCCTGCGAACTTATCTTCCTTTGAGAAGCAGCAATCACCTCAAAAACCTCAAGTGCAATTTCTGTCGTCTGTTCAACACCACTTTCATCAACGAATGATGCGTAATAATGGATAACCCCATCGAACTCTTCTTGAGTCAACTTGTAATCTTTCATTTTCTAATCTCCTTGAATTTTGAAATTTTGTTTTTGAACTGTTCTGTTGAAGATCAAAATCCAAGGGATTAAGGGTATTTAGCCTTATAGCAAATCCATACTTTTTTCATTTGGAGTCCTTTCTCCAAGAGGGGGGCTCCAAAACAAAAAAGGCGGAGCCAACAAGTTGCATTAAAAATGCAACTTGTCGACCCCACTTGGTCCTTCATTGATGCCACTTCATCAATTGTTTTCTATATTTAATTTATTGTAGTAAAATCCGATGCAACGCTTTTCCTTACCGAAAGTATTTTGAGTTCACCTTTGACCTTCTTAACTTCCGCATCACATCCGGCGTTTGTGATGTTTTGAATAATCCTATATACTCTGCAAGCTTCTGTCAGTTCAGCCGCTTGCTTGGTATCTACTTCGTGTTGACAACAACTGCAAATCTTATCTTTCTCCATTCAGAATCCTCCTATAAAACAAAAATGCCGAGAAAGCCTACGGTCACTTGGCCGTAGAACTCTCTCGGCTAAACTCGCTTGGTTCAGCTCGTATTGAGTTATTATTCAATTTCCTCGTTTGCGGTGAGGACCTCACTTGGGTTCTCTACTCATCAATACGATTCGTCATAGTATTTTCTTTCTAATGTCTGATATACCATTGATAGAAACATATCGAGTGTCATTACTTCATAGATTTGAGTTTTCGGCTTCTTGAACTTCAAGTAAACCACCCCGTTCTCTGCATAAACCTCTGTTATGGCAATATGCGCTTCGGGAGTATAAACCATATAGTTTTCCATGCTTTCCTCCCTTATTTGGTTGTAACACCTACTTCCACATACAGTGCAGTGAGAGGCACACACGATACTGCCGTTTTATCTGCATATCGATCAATCGTTTTTTCGTTCACTAATCTTTTCTTTATCGGAACACGCTTCATAGTTAAACAATCTCCTTTGCCTACGCAGTTCAACAACCGCTTAATCGAACTCATCGCACACGGGAGCGTGGATCACATAGTCCACAACGCCGAATATCGACCAATCGGATTGAGGATAGACGTCATACTTTCGCCTTCCCTTCTCGTTCAGCTCATCATTTGCTGCTCTCAGATAAAACTTGCCGTTTTTCTTATCCAAGATCTTGCAGGTACTTTCACCGCCTTCAAGCATTGCAATGACAGTATCTCCAAGATCTGCCGTTGATTGTTTTCTTACGACAAGTAGATCTCCGTCAAAGATTCCTCGTTTTATCATACTTGGACCGGTAGCGTGGAGTATGATATGGTCAGCACATCCAAAAATAGCATCGGGGAGCACAACGGTTGCTTCAATATCCTCTATTGCGGGAGAAGGCTGTCCACACGGTACAGCACCACAAATAAAGCAATTGTGCTTATCCTCAACAGACAGCCTGTTCGGGAGCTTGATACTGTTCCATCCGCCCTCGTCAGATGACTCAATTAGGTGGCGCTTCTTGAGCCGTGCAACATCTGCTGCAACCGTTCCGAGAGAGTTATATCCACACTCCTTCTGTATCTGTCTGTATGTCGGCGCTTTGCTTTCCCTTTTCTGATACTCCAAAATATACTCAAGTGTTTTTTGAAGTCTGTCCTCATTCACGCTACGCATCTTTGATTTCCTCCGAATAGTCGAACATTAAGTTCAGTTATATTATACAATAAAACCCGATCTTTGTCAATCGGGTTTTAGAAAGTGAGGTGCGGAACTTTTTCCGCACCTCACACTATTTTTCTTGTTTTATTGAATGTAGGTATCCACGATGCTTTGAAATTCATCTTTTACTCTTTCGGGGGTTATGATCTGCATCTTTCCTTTTGATGCAAACACCCAACCATAGAAGTTACCCGACAGATCAACATCAACGATTGCTTTGAAATGTGTCTCATCAACGATCTCTGTTTTAACGTCATCCCCGAACTTATCTACAATACTGCTCATCAGCTTATTCTCACAAAGCAATTCCACTTCGCAAGTTTCACCGTTCATCATAGAAAACTCTTTTTCAAAGAAGTCCGACATATCCAAGTCTGCACGAAGCTCAGCTCCCTGCTCATCGGTTACTATCAATTCGCACATTCTGTCAATACGGAATTTAGCAAAGTCTTCCTTGTCTTTATATATACCGACAACGTAATACATATCGTTATTCCAAACAAGAACGCAAGGAGAAAGTGTGTATGTATATCCGTCATAACGCAAAACCTTTTCCTTGGTTGCGTTATACTCAAAGTATTTGAACTTGATCTTTCTATTCTCGGTAATGGCTTGGTGAATCTTATCCACGTATTCCATAATACCGGTGTTATCTGTTTTTGCACGGCTTTCTATATATAAATGCCGCTTTAGTATTTCACCTTTATGAGAACCGACAAGATCTGCGAGTTTTGAGACAAGCTCCAAACTCTGCTCCTCCGAGATAAATCTACTTGATTGCACAGCATCAACAAGAAGCTTTACCTCTGCAAGGCTAAACGGGCGCTCTCGCATATAGTATTGATTTTGGGTACTGCGAACACAGAATATATCATACCCCACATCTTGCAGCTCTTTGATGCAATCGCTTATTGTCTCGCGATTTGCATCGAGATCATAATGCCTAAGATACTCATTTATATTCGTAATCGTAGCAAGATGTTTTTCATCCGTCTGTTCGGTCAAGAACTTTAATATAAAAAGTGAGCGTTTATTGTTCTTCATCTTTCACTCTTTCTGCGAATCAAACATTCGACTTACAAATTGTCACTGAGCCACTCAGTTAATTCTTTCTCTGTTATCCCCATTTTTGATATAAGTCCGTTATAACTTATATCGTACTGCTCCTTACTGATAGCATTTCGTTCTCTGAACGCATTAAGCGTATTGATCTGTTTCAAAAACAGATACTTTCGCTTCTCAGCATCGGAAAGTTCAAGCGGAGAGCGTTCAATTTCCTTTTCCATATACCGTCTATCCTTATAACATATTTTCGACCTTAACTGATCTGCCAAACCAACCTTGATTATTCGCCCATTCGCGCATTGACTCGGCATCTTCTTTATTATCACCGTGCAAGGTTTTGAGCATTTCAACAAATCCGCCAATACCGCCAACATCATCAAGCAGAGCAAGACCGTCAGAATAAACACAAACGGGAGTTTTCTTGCTTGCCACGTTCCTTAACAGTTCGGCATACTCGCCCTTGATCTTTTTATGCTCTCTGCAATCAAAAAACTCCCAATCTTTAATTGCTTGGTTGTCATCGGCAATACCCAACACAACACCGTCCTCATTCGGATAATCCCAAGAATCATTGATATAGTATCCGTCAAGGCAAGTGATTTTAACACACCAACCGTCACCGTAATCGTAATGATAAAGGAGAGTATCTGTTAGGGGTAATATCTTCGGTTCAAATGTCGATAAAATCTTTCTGCAATTTGAATCCAAATAGTTGATCTCCTTTTTATTATCCACATAGACCTGCTCTACGGGAGATTTCGGAATACCCGTCAATCTGAATCCGTCTCTTATGATACGTTCCATTTCCGCCTGCGTAATTCTTCTTTTACGCAACTCAGAGATACTGTCAAGGAGCTCCACATATTCGCTGCCAAGACTCTTACAACGAACCATCATCGCCTGCTTGTTCTGAGTTTCCGCAGAAACATTTGAAAGCCACTTGTCTATGAATACCGTTACGTACTCCGGGCAAAGCAACTCAAGCAAGCTCAATCTTTCTACAAGATCTTCACCGTCACCACCTAGATCGACCGCTTGTATCAATTCATCTAACGTCGCAGCGCTTCTCATCATATCGTGATTCTGTCTGCGCTTTTCAAACGCTTCGACCTGCAACTGATTATCAAGGTAGGTGTCACCCACGGAAAACGGGAGTTCCGCACCGCTGTACTTATTCTTCAGCCACGTCTTAAAGCTCTGCGTTCCGTCATAATCGTCGGCGCAGTATTGATCTGCGTAATCCTCATTGGGAAAGCGGAACAGTACACCGCACAGACCCTCCCACACTTTGATGTCTCCCTGCTCTGTGATTATATTAAAAGTATCTTTTGTCAACGTGAACCGATGCAGATGGCTGTTCTGCCAACCATATAACCGCTGTATCATATAGTTCAGCGCGTTCAGACTTATGCCGGACGGAACGATTGCTTCACGGATAAATCCTTCCTTCATTTTTGCATATTTACTGAGAACCGCTTTATCTTCTTTGCTCAAATTCAAACAAGAACCATCCTCGTTTACTAACTCAAATCGAAGTTTTAAAACAGAAGGAATATATTTCTTTGCCGATGTATCAGGTCTGTTCTCTTTGTCAAACAGTTTATCTACGTTCTTCATCATATCCTCAAATTGCTCTCTTTCTTTCCGCAGCATATTTTCATCCATTTGTATGCGGTCGGTTATACTTGAACTTGCAAATTTGCCGCGTTGCCCTTCAAGTGCTATTCTCATACGCTCACGCTTTTGTTTTGCAATTTTGGCATTGGCGGTAACACACTCTTGCCGCATACCACGCTTATACGGCATATAGTTTTGAACACACTTCAGAGACAGATACAACGCATTGGCAATTTCTTCAGCAGTTTTTCCCTGCTTTGCTAAATCTACGATCTCGCGGCTTCGTTTGCTTTCCCATAGTCCTTCGGTAATAAGAACGCGCTGCACTGTCATTTTTGACACACCAAGAACCAAGGAGATCGTCTGAACAGAGGGACATTCGCCATAGGCTTTCACTATTTGATTATATATGTTTTCGCTGGGTTGATTCTCTGCCATTGTTACACCTCCATGTTCTCTGTTGACCATATTATACCACAATTTTGAAATGGTGTCAACCTCGACTTTTGACAAAAAAGTTGACCTTTAGAGTGCAAAAAGATTGCCGCCGAAGCGCAATATCATTAAGTTAAGAAAAGAACCAAGTTCAGAAATGGACTTGGCTCTTTTTCTTGCAAAAAGTTAAAGAAATTTTGAAGAAATTATGGAAAAGGGGTTGACAAAAAGGCAAAAGTGTGCGGTCGATTTTATTAGCGAGCTAATAAAATCGGCCCTTGTTGATAGAGGCAAAATCCGCTATTGACAAGGAGAAAAACAATGAAACACACACCGAAAACCATCAAAAGAGCCCTAAAAAATGCATCAAGGAAATGTCCGTGTACCCCGAGCAGTATTGCGTAAATCCCGGGAAGGACTTCGCGCGAGAAAGGAAATTGTCTTTTGCGCAGGTCTTAAAAGCTGTCCTATCTATGGGTGGGAGATCTCTTCGCGGGGAGCCGATGGATCACTTGGGTTTGAACCCGTCTATGCCTACGGTTTCCACTTTCGTTCAGCAAAGAAATAAGGTCGATTACCATGCTTTTGAATCCCTGTTCCATACCTTTACCAATACAATTGACGAACAAGCTTTATTCAAAGGCTTCCGTTTGCTTGCCGTTGACGGCTCGGATCTCCATACTCCTACTAACAGAAATGAAAAAGCATCTTTTTTCTAGTATTCAAATGGGCAAAAACCACATAATCTTCTCCATTTGAATGTTCTTTATGATCTGCAAAGAAGAATATACACAGATGCCATTATTCAAGATGGAAAACACGAAAATGAACACAGGGCTTTTATCACCATGGCTGACAGAGATGCCTCTACCGTCCCCACCATTTACATCGCCGACAGAGGCTATGAATCCTACAACAGCATGGCACACATCATTGAAAAAGGACAATATTTCTTGATTCGTGCAAGAGATTTAGGAAAGCATGGCTTAGTTGCAGGCTTACAGCTGTCTTTACAAGGCGAATTTGATGTATCTCTTAGAATTGGTCTTACAAGACAGCAAACAAAACAAGCAAAAGATAACAAATTGAAATTCATCCCTCACACTTCACCCTTTGACTATTTGCCATCATCCTCAAGAAAATCTATTGCTATGCAACCGTACTATCTTTCTTTTCGCGTTGTTCGCTTCAAGCTTACAGAGGACAATTACTAGGTTCTTCTTACCAATTTGTCCGAGGATGAGTTTTCTGTATCCGAGTTAAATGAGCTTTATGCTATGCGTTGGGGCGTCGAGACCTCTTTCAGAGATTTGAAATATTCGCTGGCTCTTTCCTATTTTCACTCTAAAAAAACGGAGAATATTCTCCAAGAGGTCTTTGAAAGACTGACTATGTACAACTTTGCCGAACTGATTGCCTCGCACGTAGTTGTTAAGTAGAAAAACAGAAAGCATTCTTACAGAATTAACTTTGCTGCCGCAGCACATATTTGCCGCAGTTTCTTCTTGAAAAATGTATCTCCGTCAGATGTTGAAGCTTTGTTGCTTATGCATTTGTTGCCTGTTCGTCACGGGTCTCCCAACCTACGAAGAGGATCTCCAAAAGCTACTCCAAGTTTCACATACAGAATACCATAAATCTATCCTTTTTGCAATACTTTTTTTGACAGACTCTTCCGTCTATCTTTTCGTCATGCCTTTTTACAAGAAAAATGCACTTAACTCCGCTTTTTCAGCTTTGTTAAGTGCATTCTCTTTTTTGCCATTATTTTAACTTAATGACCTTGCGCCGAAGCGACACCTTATTTGTTTTTACTCAAATAAACACTATATGCTATATACAATTAAATCTCACAAATGTTTACCCCAAAAATTGTTTTTAATTATTTTTATGTGACAGTAGTTCATTTTCAAAATTCGACATAAAGCTATAATGTAATTGTTCAATTCAATATATCCGAGGTGCCACTATGGACAATCCAACAAACAACTTTCTGTATTCTATTTTGGAAGATGAATATATCCTCGAAGGACAAACACACACGGGGTTTGGAATTATCATTACATCCACAATCGTTAACGAGGTCGTAGCTAAAATTGAAGATATCACCACATCGAAATATGAACTCTATACATTGGTACAGTTATGTAATGATCTATCTCTGGATCCAATTCATATTTACGATGTGGTGGAGGACTTTCTTTCATAGAATATCACTGCCTCGACTTATCGTAAATCAAAGCTGCACATTTAAAAAGTTCGCAAAAAACATCTAATATATTCAATAATGTGTTTTGATTAAGCATCATAATCGCACGTCTTCTTTTTATTGAAGATATATCCGCATCATCAAATTCAACATATTTATCACCCTAGATATAATATAGTGAATTCTTGGATATAACATTTATCGCTTCTTTTCCATATTTTTTATTCAAATAATCAATCAACATATTGTTTATATCCATAAAGATTTTCTCCCTCATATTAACACTTCACAACTATAATTTGATCCTCAACCAGTACACACAATCTATAATATACTTCATCTCTCATTATATAAGCGCCATATGTAAAATACTGTAATACATCTTCAACAAAATTCTGAAGTTGCTTTTCTTGAATTGCAAAAAATATGATAACCGCATCTATTCCGGTATACTCTATTTGTTTTCCATTAGAAGTAACACATAGACATTTACACTTCTCATCCTCCAAAACAAAGAATTTACACGTATTGGCACACGACACCTTAATATTTAATTGTTCTTTTAAAACAAGTTTAGCATACATTTGATACAACGATGATTTTTTTACGCTTTCTAAGTTCTTTAGTTGCAACAAACTCTTTCCTATTTTAAGTGACAAGTCAACTTTCCATAGTTCCCACTTATCGGTACTCTCCCCGTTAATAAGTGTAACCTTACCTAACACTTTATCCTTACCAATTTTTTCGATTCTAAAGGCATTATCTCCTTTACATATAAACACATCCGATTCCCCAAGCAAACGATGAACCAACAGTCCTTCCCCATTGTAGTTATATACTATAATATCTCCGATAACATATTTTTCACAGGTCTCTATTTGTATATCATCCCCTTCTTTTAATACAGGGAGCATACTAATTCCTCTAACTTTTATCATTGCATGACCTGTTTTTTTTAGCATAAATCTTAACACCTTTTCCTGAGTCTCCGTTGTCATAATCATCACCTTTTATGAAAGTTAATCTATTCAAAATGACTCTTTTGTGCGGAAAACAGTCTATAATAATGTCCCTTGAGATTCATCAACTCCAAATGGGTACCATCTTCTACAATCCTACCAGAGTCAAAGACTAATATTCTATCACATAAACTAGCTGAGGATAATCGATGAGTAACGAATATGATAGTATCTTGCTTATCATTAATCAAGGAAAAATAGTATTTATATAAATCAGCCTCAGCAATAGGATCTAGAGACGCATGCGGCTCGTCTAATATAATAACCCTATCTGAACTATTATTAAACAAGCAACGAGTGATAGCAAGTTTTTGCCATTCACCGCCTGAAAGATTAATCCCTTTGCCTGTCACCGTTCCGAGTTCAGTTTCTAGCTTCAAATGCAATTTTTCAAATGTCTCTTTAAATCCGCTCAACATCATTACATTATCTATAGCTTGATCGTCATTATAATTTTCAATTTTTCCAAGCGCAATATTATCTCTTATTGTTAAATCATACCTACAATAATCCTGGAATGTTACTGTGTATTTCACTGAACAATCTTTATACACTTCACCACTAACAGGCAAATATAACCCCAATAGCAACTTGCAAAATGTAGTTTTGCCGCTACCATTCTCTCCGACTATTGCTACTTTTTCCCCGCGTTTAATCTGTACAGAAATGTCATGAAGCACATTTTTGTTTACGGAAGGATATTTATAACAAACATTATGAAATTCCGCTACGGAATCATTCAAATTGTCCATTTTGAATTCTGCACATCTATCACTTGCTATTTTTTCTATTTCTAATAGATCTTTAGCATATAATGATGCTTCTTTGTAACTTAAAATATTATAAAAAGAGCTTATAAAAGTATCTTGTACATCAATAATACTATTTATAATAATAACAAACCCATCAACAGATATAACACCACCTTGTAGGAATGAAACACCACATACCAATGAAGCACCAAACCCTAATCCAAATGACAATGATTCTATACCTCCACCAATAAATCCATGCCTATAATAATGCCCTCTTTGACGTTTCAAGATTTTCTGTGTTAAACAACGATACTCTTCATAAAAATCTTTTTCAAGTCCCCATAATCTTATTTCCTTTAAACTGTTTTTATCTGTTAGCGAATTCTTATACCATCCTTGAAAGCTACGATCTTCTTGCAATTCCTCATACATACGACGCATTTCAGGCACATATTTGGCTCTGCAAATAAAACCTGGTAACGATGCTCCGATGACTATTAATATAAATACAGGATTAATATTCCAAAACATCAATGAATAGCTTCCCAGCGTTAAAACTATTGTTATTAATCTTTCCGTAGACGATAAGTATCTAAGCGCATAGGTATTCAAAAAAACATCGGCTCGCTCACGAATTCTAATATAGTCTGGACATTCTAATATATCGTTTGGAACATTATGTTGCAAATCAGCCATATATTCTCTCAATCCAAGGACTATTCGTTCATTTGATTTTTGAGAACAAATACTAATAAATCTTGAAGCCAAGTTCCAAGAAAAGCACACTAATATGTATACGGCCAAAAACATTAAAAGATCCACCCCATCCTTATTTGTTAAAGATAGCGTGATTTTTCCTATCAAAAGTGTCATTATCGGAGGAATCACAGAATTAAGTATAATTGTCAAGCCTCTTAAGCAAACATTAACAGGAGATGATTTTATAATAATTCTTATAATTTTTAAAAAAACATTATACATAAATTGTTTCCGCCTAGTCAATTTCTATTTGAAATACAACTCTTTTTGAGTTTCATACATTTTGTAAAATGCCCCTCTTTTGCTAAACAAACTATCAAAGCTCCCCTGTTCTGTTATAGTTCCATTCTCAAATAATACAATCCTGTCAGCATATTTTGCATATCCTAATCTGTGCGAAATGATAATTTTGGTTTTTTCGTCCGGTATTTGAGAATAGAGTTCAAATAATTGTGATTCAGCCAAAGGATCTAATGATGCCGTAGGCTCATCAAAAATATAAATATCACTATTTCTATATAGAGCTCTTGCTAGAGCAATTTTTTGCCATTGTCCCTCCGACAAGTTAATCGCCCCGTTTTTTAATTTTCCCAAAAAAGTATCACCTCTTTCGGGTAATCCATCAACAAATTGATTAATCCCTACCTTCTCAAGCACACCCCATATATCGGTTTTTGCGCTTTGCCTTGAGATTTTTCCCAACGAAATATTACTGTTGATGCTAAAAGGGAATTTTGAATAATCTTGGAATAACACCGTAAAATTCTGAAATATATTTCCAATGTCGTTTTGATTATTTCCATCATATAAAATCTGTCCAATAGTGGGCTTATATAGTCCAGTCATCAGTTTTATAAAAGTACTTTTTCCAGAGCCATTCATACCAACTATAAAAATCGTTTCACCCTTTTTTATAGATATATTTACATCGTGCAAAGCAAAATTATCCTTGTTTTTATATCTATAAAAAACATTTTCAAATTTGATTTCATTCGATATATGATAATTTCCTGCAACCAATTGCCTATCATTACAAGACGTATATTTTCTGTTAAATAGTTTTAATTCATTATGGTATTGTCTAATTTCTTTAAATTCGGAAATGGTAAAAAACAATTGTCCAACTATACTTTGATATGTCTGCATCGTAGAAAATGCTCCAACAACACTACCAACATCCAGTGCCCCATTAAATGAGGATACCACTAGGAGCATTATTGAAATAACAAAGGAAACATATTGTACAACTCTAAATAACAACTCTCTTAGTAACAATTTTTTGCGATGATAATAGCTTTGGTCGATCGCCGTTGTTTTTAATTCTCTCCATCTGTTCTTTATGTTCCATATATAATTAAAGATGTGCCCTTCTTTTAAGAAATAACTATTTGTCATTATGTTATAATAATAATTACTTTGGTTATTGCTTAATTGAATATCTTTTTCAAAAGAATTATTTTCCTCAATTCGCTTCCTATATTCAATGAAAATTGGAAAAGCCCCGCAGAATAACAAAACTGCCACGCACCAATTAATCCCACATAAAAGTACCGTTAATGAAACAAACTGAATCAAAATAGTGATAACACTTAAAACTTTGTTCCATAGTTGAGAAATACGGTTTACATATCTCGCTATATGAGAGTATTGTTCCTGAAACTCTGCACTTTCAATACTTTCATAATCTGTATTCCTAACCATTGTACACGAAGTTCTCTCAATATACTCTTTGCTTTTGGCATCGAACAGGGAATCAATCGGCATTTTTAATGTCAGCTCAATTCTTTGCCAAAAAACTGAAAACATCAAAACCAAAGCTAAAGGCACTAGTTTAGCAATATCAATACTATTGGCGGTTATAATGTTTACAATTTCAATTACCGTTTTAGAAATGATATACGGTATAATACCTTCTGCTATTGAAAAAAAAGATTTAAGAAATAAAAGATATTTTACTTCTATAAAGTACTTTTTTAGACTCATCATTACTTACCCGCCAAAAAGAATTTTCCTTTTTCTTTCATTTCCTGACAAAACGGATTCGGAGCATTAACTTTACCATATTTTTTCAATGCAATAGCCCTGCATCCACCCCAACAGATCTCTTTCACACGACAATCACTACAAACACCATCTAACTCGCAGAACAAACTGTTTCTAAACTGTTGCATCTTTTCGCCGTTCCAAATATCATACAAACTCTGCTGATTAATATTTCCAAATTTCAAATCATTGCTTCTGTACGCCTCTGCACATAATCCCACATCTCCATTCGGAAGTATACTAAGAATATTGAACGTGGGACAATTCGCACATATGTTTTCAGGATTC
>JAEIGA010013741.1_pt1 | contig 12312 bp, 4 predicted proteins | sample 9270691 | NCBI WGS metagenome assembly JAEIGA01 (sample SAMN17057246, study PRJNA624740) | gut metagenome | biome: biome; isolation source: fecal sample | host: Bos grunniens | place: China: Xizang | collected 2019
CCTTACCGCGAGAGCGGTCAAAGTCGGTAGCATGTACGTGAATGCACAAGGGCTTACCGCTTACCATCTTGGCGTGCACACCTGCGGGATATGTCAGCCAGTCGTGTGCGTGAATCAAGTCAAACTCTTCACTGCGGGCCAGGACACCCGAGATGATGCTGAAGTTGTTGATTTCGTCGTGCAGATTGCTGGGATAACCACCGGCAAACTGAATGCAGCCGAGGTCGTCAAGTCCCTGCAGATAGTTGAAGTCTGCATAGAGATGGTCACGGAAACGATAGTAGTCCTCTGCCGTATGGCCTACGAACCTATCCTTAATCCAGTCGTAATTGGCATCGCGCCATACTACGGGAACCTGACTCATGTTTATAATTTTCAGGAATCTCTCCTCTTCACCCGTAGGCTTGGGCAAACAGAAGGTGGTTTCTACATCGCCCTGAAGGCTCAATCCCTTCGTTATACCATAACTGGCAACAGCGAGACCTCCATATATCTTAGGAGGAAACTCCCAACCGAACATTAATACTTTCATACTTGCGTTCCTCCTATATATTATATGTCATACTCGTTTAATACATCCAATATGCGCAGTATCTCTGCCACGTTCATGGCGAAGGCTACGGCACCGCGTCCGATGTAAGGGGGATTGCCATCATACAACTCGGGGATAGAACCGATACAGTGTGTGGTCATCTCCTCCTCGAAGCCGATGAGCTGGCGCTCTACGAATGACAATCCGCTCATCTTGTGGATGCGCAGGTATGCCTCCATGTAGAAGCCACCGAGCCAGGGCCATGCGGTACCTTGGTGATAAGCATAGTCACGCTCTACTTGCGGACCCACATAGTTGGGGTTATAACCGAAACTCTTGGGACTGAGCGAGCGGAGACCCTTCGGGGTGAGGAGTTCCTTGGTGACGATGTCGAGCACGCTCTTCTGTTGCTTGCGGTCGAGCGGAGAGTATTCGAGGGCTGCGGCAAAAATCATGTTGGGACGTACGCTCCAATCGGGAGTGTCGCCATCGACATAGTCGAACAACCAGCCGTGCTCGTTGAGGAACTTGCCTACGAACGAGAGCTGGCAGCGCTGTGCGAGGTCGTTCAATGTCTCGGACATTTCCTCATTGCCACCTACATGACAAAGTTCAGAAACGAAGCGCAGGGCGTTGTACCAAAGGGCGTTGATCTCTACCACATAACCGGTACGCGGCACTACGGGGCGGCCGTTGGCCACTGAGTTCATCCATGTCACTGCCTTATCGCGACCATTGGTGTAGAGTAGGGCGTTGTCGTGGAGGAAGAGGTTGTCGTGCTTGCCCAGACGGATATATTCGATGATGTCTTGTAATAGTTGACCGTACTCGTCCCAACACTGCTTTGTTGAGGTCTTCTTGGCATACTGCTGGAGGGTCCATACGGCCCAGAGGAGTACGTCGGGATGTTCCATCTCGTAAATCTTACACTCGCTGGGGCGTTCGTTGATGAAATCTTCGATTGCTTCAGCGGCAGTCTTCATGGCCGACTGGAACTCGTCCATCTCACCCGTAGCCAAGGTCAAGCCAGGGAGCGATACGAACATATCACGAGCGCGGCACTTGAACCAAGGATAACCGGCCAAGATGTAGTGGCGGTCGCCCTGAAGATTGTGGAACTGGTGGCCAGCAATGACCATGCTGTTCTTGAATGTATCGCGCGGGGGACGGATTTCATATTCGTGCTCGAACATCTGCTTCAACTTGCGTGATGAAGCCTCAGAGATGCCGGCCGAGAAGATGATGGTTTCACCCTTCTTGATGGGTACCTCGAAGTAACCAGGTACGTAGAGGTCCTCATTGAAGTGGTAGCCACGCTCCTGCTCCTTGGGGTACTCCATACCACGATACCAGTCGGGGCAATACACAAATTCACTTTTCTTGTTGGTCTGCATGAACAGTTCGGGATAACCCGGATACATACATGTCTTGATACCGTTGTCGACTTCCTGATAACTCTTGTTAACCTGCCAGTTCTCGTGTGTGAACTGACGCACGCTGCGGAACGCCATGAAGGGACGCAAACGCAGTGTGGTCGCTGAATGAGCATCGAGCAAGGTGTAGCGGATGAGGATGCGGTTCTCGTGGTGTACGAAAGCCTTTTCCTTCTTTAGGATGACGCCACCAACGCGGTAGATGGTGGTCGGTACACGCTCCCACTGAAACTCTCGGATGTACTTATGTCCCTGCGGACTGAAACTGTTACCCGAATACTTGTGAACGCCAAGATTAAACTCTGCGCCGTGCTGAATCACTGTCTCATCGAGCGAAGAAAGCAACACGTGGTTTTCATCGTCCATCTCGGGAAGAGGAATGACGAGCAATCCATGGTACTTTCTCGTATTGCAGTCAATGATGGTTGAGCAACTATAAGCGCCCGACCTATTGGTACGCAATATCTCGCGAGGGAGCGATTCTTCTAAGTTCGTCATTAACGTCTTGTCGAATCTTAAATATCCCATAGCTTAGATTATTAATAGTGTTTTTAGTAATTCTATAAATTGCCCAAAAGTAATGAATTTTATTTGTATTCTGCCAAAAGTTTTAGGAATATTTCACAAAAAAAATCATTTTTGTATATTTAGTTATAGCGTAGACATGTTTTTCAGAGAAATATGCTTATTTTTGCACAATGCATAATTGTGGCTCGTGCGTAGCCGATACACCTATTATATATATACAAACATAATGAAAGATAAAGCATCCTTAGATTCGCAAAGCACAGATGTCGCATCGGTTAAATGTGATAGTCTTAGACATCTTCCTCTTATCGCTGGTTTATCATTTGCTGTGGTAGTGTGGGCGCTCCTCAATGTGTTCGAGCACGAATATCTGTTTAGGGTACAGGAACTGTCTCTTTGGCTGCCCACGCAGGTTTACTTTGAAGAGCGAATGTTGGTGCCAGGTGGACTGATGAGTTATGTCGCTTGTTTTCTCATGCAGTTTTTTTACTATCCCATGCTCGGATCGCTCATCTATGTAGCGATGCTTCTTGGGGTGCAATACCTGGCGATGAAAGTTTTTCGCATTCCTGCGCGTCATGGGTTGATAGCCCTTATTCCTGTTGTCCTCATCTTGTGTTGTTCGATGGAGGCGGGCTATTGGATATTCCTGATAAAAACGCAGGGATATTTCTATTCCATGCTCGTGGGCTTCCTTTTTACCCTTTTGGCCATGCGCTTTTACCAGAAGGTCAGGGGCGGATGGCAATATCTGATGATTTTGGCTATAGCCGCAGTAGGCTATCCCTGTTTCGGCTTTTATGCCTTGCTGGCCTTGACAGGCATTGCTCTGTGGGCTTTGCGTAGCGGTAAGGAGGGGAGGGGTGTGACTGCTTTGCTCTGTGTGGCGTCCGTCATTGTAACTCCTGTGGTGTATTACGGCGTTTATGAGCAGACGCGCTTTGCGGATATGTTTACTGTGGGTATGCCTGCATTTGAGTTCTCTACACGCGACCTCTTTGTCTGGATACCCTATATCCTGCTTTATCTGTTCCCGTTGATAATGCCATTTATCCCTTTGAGACGTGAGGGGGATATGGTGTCCAAAACCTCCCTCCTCCTGGAAGGGGGTGTGGAAATAGCCTTTATGGTGGCTTTAGGACTTGTCTTTTGGTTTCGTGACCCCAATTTCCGCACCGAGATTAAGATGAACCACTATATGGAACGTCTCGAGTGGCGCAAGGCGTTGGATGTCGCAAAAAAACAGAAGCAGACGCCAACTCGACTGATTGTGCTCAACAAAAACTTGGCCTTACTCAAACTGGGCAGGGCTGGTGATGAGATGTTTCATTATCTGGATGGAGGTGAAGTGCCGAAGTCGGCTCTACAGATTCGCCTGATGCAGGTGGGAGGAAAGATGCTGTACTATCATTATGGACGTATGAACTTCTGTTACCGATGGTGCCTTGAAGATGCGGTGGAGTATGGGTGGAAAGTGGACTACCTGAAATATATGGTACGCGCTTCGCTTATCTCGGGAGAACCCGAATTGGCAAAGAAGTATATAGGTTCGCTGAAGAAGACGCTTTTCTATCGCGGTTGGGCCGAGAAGTACGAAAAGATGGCCGACAATCCCGAACTGATGGCTAAGGATCAAGAAATGGCTGCTATTCTGCCGCTCTATCAGTATGAGGATCAACTGGATGGCGATAATTCCTTGGTGGAGATCTATCTGCTCAACTACTTCGCGCATAGCAATAGTGGGTTCACAACACCAATGTTTGATGAGGCTGCGCTTATGTGTGCCTTGACACTGAAGGATATCCCTACATTCTGGAACTGCTTCTTCCGCTATGCTGAAAGCCATAAAACTACTCGTATGCCAGTACATTATCAAGAGGCTGCGCTACTTTATGGTAATTTGGAGAAGACGGTGGATGTTAGTCAGATGCCTTTTGATAAGATGGTAGAAGCAAGATTTAAGGATTTCATGCGTTTCGCGCAAAAACATGCCGTGAAGAATGTAGAACGAGATCCTGTGGCGAAAAAACTTTTCTATGATCGCTTCGGTAAGACGTTCTGGTATTTCTATTTCTTTATTAGAGATGTCAAGTCTTATTGAATTTCTTAGTATATGTCAGTAATTTGTCTTAGATAACAGAATATCGATATGCAATCCAATCACAAATCTATTGCCCATTTGTTCTTATGTGTAGCCTTTTTGGCTTCATGTACAACTAACATTCCTGAACAATATGCAGAGCCTGGGACTCGGCCTGCAATATATCCTGCGTACAATGAAATTGTCATACCCTATAATATAGCACCACTCAACGTGGCTTACGAAATGAAGGGGGATTGCTTTATTTCCGAACTGAAATCTGGCGAGCAATCGCTTGTGATGAAAGGGCAACGGACAGACTGGAATATAAAGAAATGGAATAATTTCTTAGCGGCTGCAAAGGGACAACCTGTGACACTTACTGTTTATGTGAAAGCAGACGGGACTTGGACCAAGTATCTTCCTGTTGTATGGCATGTCGCAGAGGAACCCATCGATCCCTATATCTCATATCGCATCATTGCTCCATCGTATGTGACTTATGAGGAACTGACTATACGGCAGCGCGAGATGGGGACTTTTGAAGAAAGTGTCATCTATAATAATATGCTGCTAAGTACTGATAAGGATGGACAGTGTATCAATTGCCATTCTTATAAGAACTACAAAACCGACAATATGCAATTTCATGCCCGACAATATAAAGGGGGGACATTGCTCGTTACAGAGGATGGCGTGAGAAAGATAAATCTTAAAACAGACTCTACTATCTCGGCAGGAGTCTATCCGGCGTGGCATCCGACACATAACCTTTTGGCTTATTCTGTGAATGAAACAGGACAGTCATTCCATACGAGAAATAATAATAAGATAGAGGTGCAGGACCTTAGGAGTGATCTTGTTCTGTATAATGTGGAGCGAAATGAAGTGAGTTTTATTGAGCATGACTCCTTGGAGTGGGAGGTTTTTCCAGCCTGGTCACCCGATGGCAAGACACTCTATTACTGCTCCGCCCACATGGAGATACAAGATCATTCGCAGCGAGAGCGCGAGATAATAGAACGATATAAGGATTTTCAATACAATATCTATCGTAAGTCGTTTAATCCAGAAACGTTGGCTTTCGGTCCCTCAGAATTAGTGTTCGATGCTCGGTCCATGAATAAGAGTGCTACCTTCCCTCGCATTTCTCCCGACGGCCGTTATTTGCTTTTCGGGATGGGAGAGTATGGCTGTTTTCATATCTGGCACAAAGATGCAGACCTTTATGTAATGGATCTAGAGACAATGCAGTGCAGGACCTTAGAGGAGGCAAACAGCGCGGAAGTGGAGAGTTATCATGCTTGGTCAAGTAATGGGCGATGGATACTCTTTACCTCTCGACGTGATGATGGAGGATATACACGTCTTTATATCTCCTACTTTGACAAAAATGGTGAAGTTCATAAGCCGTTCGTTTTGCCTCAACGCAATCCTGACTTCTATGCAGACTATTACAAAAGTTATAATGTCCCCGAGTTTATGATAGAACCGGTCACCATTACCCCGCAGGAATTTGCGCGTTTTCTTGATGCGGACGCACAAGAGGTAAACTTCTGTAGCGGGAATTAAGTGAGGGGGAGTTTTAAAAATGTGGAAAAGGTTAAAATTTTTCTTAATGGAAAAAGAGATGCAAATTAATTTGCTTGTATAAATAAAGATTCCTACCTTTGCCCTATTAAATAGTTTGAATAATACTAACTAATATCTAAATATGAACAAGAAACACATGTCAAAAGTGGGCAGGTACATAGGTATGGCTTGCTTGTTGTTTGCTTGTATGATGGTTACGTCTTGTCGTGATGAATATTTTTACGACGATACGGAACCCCCCTTTGTGGGACCAAGCATTTACGACTATCTGGTGCAGGAAAAGGAGTTTACCTTGTTCCTAAGAGTGATTGATGACCTGAAATATGGTGAGGTTTTGGATCGAACGGGTAGTAAGACCCTCTTCGTCGCTAATGATGATGCTTTCAAGAAGGGCATCTATGAAGCATGGGGAATTGAGTCTTATGAGGAGTTGTCGACGGCGCATAAGCGAATCATCCTTAACAGTGCTATGCTTGACAATGCCTACCTGCTGGAGATGTTGTCAAAGATGCAGTCTACGGGAACCAACGTGGAGCCGATACCTGGCCAATGTCTACGTCGTGAGACATCGGCTTCAATCGTTGATACGATAGGCTTGTTCTATGATAAAGACCTGCCGCAAAACAACCCGTATTGGGATGTGTTCAGAACTAAAGGCGCGCGATTGGCTATTGATGCTACTCCTTCGCTGATGTTGCACTTGATTGAGGATTTCTTATATCAAGAAAACGTTGGTGAGGAAGACCTTCGTGTGATTACCGGCAGACCTACTGCTAGCAAGTCAGACATGTATATCTTCGATAAGAAAGTTATCAAAGAACGAAGCGACAAAACCTGTCGAAATGGCTATGTGCATCAATTGGATGGTTTGTTGATACCTCCCTCTAATATGGCCGAGGAGTTGCGCAAGAACGGACTTGACGTGGCTGCTGATTTAGATGCCAATAAGGGGGGTATTGACTTGGATGCTTCCACGTATATATTCAGTCGTGTGCTGGATCGTTTTGCTGTTCCCGTACCTATTGAGAAGACCAGCCAATTAGCCGAGACTTATTATTTGCGCTATCCGGAAAGGATTGGTGAGCAACTCTATGAAAAGAAATATTTTGCAGGTAAGTTGACCTCTTATAAAGATACTTTGGGCGTTACACATAATGCGGGAGGATCGCTCCTTTTCGATCCCGGATGGAATGCTTATGAAGGCTCAGGAACCAAGAAGGAACGCGATATGGCTGCGATTTTCGCTCCGTCTGATAGGGCGTTCATCCACTATTTCACTCAAGAGGAAACGGGTATGGACTTGATTAAGCGTTTCGCCTATGATGTGGATGATAACACAGATATCACAAAGGGTCGCGACAAAGGATTGTTCCAGGCTATTGATAGCATTCCTTTGGATGTAATGGAGAAGTTGGTCAACAACCACCTACAGGTGTCATTTGTGAGTTCTGTGCCTTCTAAGTTCCATAATGTAGTCAACGATGCTCGTGATTCGTTGGGTGTTAAGCAATCCGACTTGTCCAAAACAATATTGGCAAACAATGGTATCGTTTATGTGACTGACAAGGTGTATAGACCAGCGCGCTTTGGTTCTGTGATTGCACCTGTGATGCTGAGCGATTCACTTTATGTATTTAATCAGATGATTGAGACTGAGGGTTATGACTCCTATTTGTTGTCAATGCAAAACAAATTCGGTCTGATTGTAAGTGCTGATACTGCAGTCTTTTATTATGAACCGAAACCGGAAAAGGAAAAGAAAGACCGCGTCATTTACCAGTTTGTACGTAACGATGTGAAGAACAAGGAAACAGGAGTGGTAGAATCTTCTGTGAAGGTAAAAGAGTACACGCAGGTGTATGATACAAAGAAGAAGGCTTATATTGGGAATATGACTGCAAAGTCGACTGATTGGGCCAATGTCGGTGCTAGTTATTTCTACAAGGAGATTTTGGAATACAACATCGTCAAGGGTGAGATGAATTCGGAGAAGGACTGTAGCGAGGGTAAAAAATATTATGAGACCAAAGGTTATGGTAGCGTCAAAGTACAACGCGGTGCTGATGGTACAGGTCCTGTGACGGCTATCGCTGGTGGTAGAGAACTGCAGCAAGGACGTATGACTCCATTGGCTGAGACTTTTGGTAAGGAGAATGGACAAACCTTCCAACTCAAGGGCTCACTGATACAGCCGCCTACGCAGTCGGTACGTGATGTGTTGACAGATTCGACATTTACAGGTAAGTGCTTTAATAAATTCTATCAAGATTTGTGTGTACCTGACATTGGTGTGTTGACTTATTTGTATAAAACAGAGACTTGGGATAAAGAGAAGAATCCAGAAGTGACGGAGGATGTGTATCTTAAAAGGTTTAGAGTCTTTGCGAATGGAGATGACCGAATCGTTGAGATGTTCAATACCTTTAACTATACAGTTTATGTACCTACAGCCGGAGCACTGGAGGAGGCTTATAGGCAAGGGTTGAAAACATGGTCACAATTGGCTGATTCATTGAAGATGATTCAGGACCCCAACTCTGGATTGACTACAACAGAAAAGAAGGCCAGTGAAGAACGTCTTAGAGCAAATGCGAAATTGATTTCCAAGTTCGTGCGTTATCACTTCCAGGATGGTGCGGTATTTGTCGATAATCCTAAACATGTAGTTACAACTCAAGGTGGTAAAGGTACACTGATAGAAGATTTTACAGTAGAGTATACGACCTCTGCCATGAACGATGTGACGAATAGATTTAGTAAGGTTGTGGTGCAGACCGATGAGGTTAATAAGACCATTGCTGTGCGTGGTGACTTCGGAGAGGATGATGATGAACCGTTGAGTAAATGCACGAACGTGTGTCGTGTCATCAATACCGATCCTGCAGAAGAGAATAAAACCTTTAATGTTATGACTCGTGACCTTGACTTTGCTAATGCTGCGAGTAATTCTATTAACACCTCTTCTTATGCGGTTGTGCATTTGATTGATAACTTCCTGGTATATGGTGGTGATGGTGGTATATATGATGCCAAGAATCAAAAATTCATTACATATACCGAATAATAAAAACATAGTCATATGAAAGCATATAAATATATTATCCTGACAGTCTTCTGCTTCATAGCATCGGTTACGACGGTTAGTGCGCAACAGCGTATCTCAGGTCAGGTAAGCGATGACATGGGACCGTTGATGATGGTAAATGTGGTTGAAATGGATAAGGACAACCGCTATGTCAATCACGCGACAACGGACTTTGATGGTAACTTTACCATGATCGTGAAGAGCAATAAGAACAAACTTAAAATCTCTTATGTGGGATTTAAGGACGAGATTCTTGAGATTGGCGACCGTACGGTCTTCAATGTAGTGATGAAAGATGAAAATCTAATTGAAGAGGTCATCATTCAGGCCAAACCCCGTACAAATTCGGGTGGTCTTAACATCTTGGAACGTGAGGTCTCTGTGGCAAAGCAGACCTTCAAGATGAGCGAAATGGAGGGATTGTCATTCAGTTCCGTTGATGAGGCGTTACAAGGACAGATCGCAGGTCTTGATATTGTCTTTAATTCGGGTGACCTGGGATCTGGTACACAGATGCGTCTGCGTGGTACATCTACCATCAATGGTAATCAGGAACCTTTGATTGTGGTAAATGGCAACGTCTTTGAGATGCCCGATGGGGAGGATTTTGACTTTTCTACGGCCAATGAGGAGAAGTTCGCTCAACTCTTGACGGTGAACCCTGATGATATCGAAAGCATCGAGGTGTTAAAGGATGCTTCTGCTTCGGCTATCTGGGGATCGAGAGGTGCCAATGGTGTAATTATGATTACGACCAAGCGTGGTACACGTGGTAAGACAAAGGTTACCTATTCATACCGTTATTCTAATGCTTGGATACCCAAGGGATTGAATTTGCTCTCGGGAGACGACTATACCATGTTGTTGAAGGAGGAACACTTTAATCCTACCCAGAGTAGTACGGCATCCGATGCGGATGAGTTGGCATATAAGCCTGAGTTCTCAGAATACGAGAACTTCAATAATCCGGATACGGATTGGGTCTCATGGATTACCAAACATGGTCATACCCATGACCATAACATCTCACTGACCGGTGGTGGTGAGAAGGCTACATTCCGTATTTCAGGAGGTTACTATACTCAGAACGGACAGATTATCAAACAGAGCCTTGATCGTTTTACTACACGTATGGCTTTGGACTACTATGTATCTGACCGTATTAAGGTGTCTTCAGACTTCTCTCTTACGTATACCAATAATGATCAGAACTACGCGGGATTGTTGGGAGATGCACAGATTATCATGCCCAACATGAATGTGATGGCAGAGTATACCGATGCCAATGGCAATGTAGTGGAAACCAAAGATTACTATATTATGCGAGATGATGCTTCTTCTATTTTCACTGGCAACCAGAAGAACATCGTCAACCCTGTGGCTATGGGTAATCTTGCTTGGAGAAATGAAAAGAGTTATCGAATATCTCCCCAGATTTCGTTGGATTACAAGTTGCTTGGCCTGGAACATGATGAGCATCAGTTGAATTACTATGGTATGGTGTACATGGATGCAAGTACTTTGTCTAATTCTTCTTATCGTCCGGGTAGTTTGACCAATCAGGGTTTTGATGATGCGAACTATAACAAAACCTCAGTGAATGACAATAAAACACTCTCATTCAACACGCGTCATCGCTTGACATTCACTCCTCATTTTGAAAATGAGAACCACATGTTGACTATGATGGGACAATTTGAATTGACTTCTGGTAATGGTAATAGTCAGGCCTCAAGTTCGTATGGTGTACCTACAGGTATCACCAGCACAACGGTGGGTACCTATCTGGAGGGTGCTTCAACTTCGACATGGCAGTGGCGATCTATTGGTATGGCCTATTCTGCTGTATACTCTTATATGGAGGGACGTTATAGTGCTACGGCTACTCTTCGCCGAGATGGTAGTACGAAGTTTGGTAAAAGTAGCCGTTGGGGTAATTTCCCTGGTTTGTCTTTCCGTTGGAATATTATTGATGAGCCTTGGATGGAATGGTCGAAGGACAAGATGAAGTTGAGTATGCTTTCGTTCCGTCCAGGTTGGGGTATGACGGGCTCACAGCCGGGAAGCGAGTATCTTCACTATACCACCTACGCTGATAAAGGTTCCTACATGGGTATCAAGGCCGTTGCTCAGCAGGGTCTGATGCTGGCCGACTTGAAATGGGCTAAGAAGAGTGAGTATAACATCGGTGCAGACTTCGGTTTCTTTAATGATAAACTTACCGGAGGTTTTAACTACTATGACAATAAGACTACTGACCAGTTGATGAGCGGATATGCCATCCCCTCTGCCAATGGCTTCTCTTCATTGGCCTATAAGAACAGTGGCGCGGTGCGTAACTATGGTTGGGAACTGAATGTTAATGGTAACCAATTCGTGAAGATAGGTAAGTTCTCTATCAGTGCCTATGCCAATGTCTCTCAGAACTTCAATCTCATCCTTGACATGGAACCGAGTATATTGAACGATGTTAATACAGACTTCAACTACAGCAACGGTTCTTACTTGTCACGTATTCAGCCTAAGAATCCTTTAGGATCCATCTATGGTTTCCGTCATAAAGGAGTATATGTCTATAACTATAATACAACCTGGAGCACTCTCCAGTGGGAAGAAAAAAGAAGAGAGGCTGAGGCAATGGGCTATCAACTCCATGACCTCTATCCTGTAGCCTGTGATGATCAAGGAAATACTTTGTATGGTAGTGATAGAAAGCCGTTACGTATGGTGTACAACTATAAAGATGGTAGTGCTACTTATGCTTTCCGTGGTGGTGATGCCATCTATGAGGACATAAACCATGATGGTAATATCAACCAGTTGGATATCGTTTACTTGGGTAATTCTAATCCAAAGTTGCAAGGAGGTTTTGGCTTGACATTCCAATATAAGCGCCTCTCATTGAAAACGCAGTTTACCTATCGTTATGGCGTGGATGTAATCAATAGTGCACGTATGAACGTGGAGAATATGTATACCAATAATAACCAAAGTTATGCGGTAAACTGGCGTTGGAGAAAAGAAGGAGATGGCTTGGAAAATGGCAAATTAACTCATAATC
>JAEIGA010013742.1_pt1 | contig 12311 bp, 8 predicted proteins | sample 9270691 | NCBI WGS metagenome assembly JAEIGA01 (sample SAMN17057246, study PRJNA624740) | gut metagenome | biome: biome; isolation source: fecal sample | host: Bos grunniens | place: China: Xizang | collected 2019
AGCGAGCACGGATATCTTATGGAGTGGCTGGTGGATTATCAGGAGGCCGACCCTCGACACAGACATGTTTCACATCTTTATGGATTGCACCCTGGCAGCGAGATATCGCCGACACTCACTCCCGAGCTTGCTCAGGCATGCCGCGTGACCCTCAACCGCAGAGGTGACGAGGCGACAGGCTGGAGCCGTGCATGGAAACAGAACTTCTGGGCAAGACTTGGTGACGGCGACAGAGCGTTGAAGCTCTTCAAGAGCCTGCTCATGCCTGTGGAGCCTGGTTCATGGCTGCATGGAGGCACATATCCGAACCTCTTCTGCGCTCATCCGCCGTTCCAGATCGACGGCAACTTCGGTGGAGCCGCAGGCATCGGAGAGATGCTGCTGCAGAGTCATGAAGGGTTCATCAACGTACTGCCGGCACTGCCATCAGACTGGAAAGAAGGAAAGCTGCACGGATTCAAAGTCCGTGGAGGAGCGACAGTCGACCTGGAGTGGAAAGACGGCCGCGCAACCCAGATGACCATAACAGGAGGCTGGCAGCCGATCTTGAAGATCAAAGGTCCGAACGGCATGATCAGCCTCACCGTAAAACCCGGCAAGAAGTACACACTCCGTTTTTAGTTACAGAGTAAACATCTGGGATGGAGTCTGGCGAGGAAGGCAGCGAAGGGCGACTGTGCCCTTCTCCACGCCGAGCGACTGGAGAGCCTCGAGTGAGCACTTATACGCCAGCTCGTGAGTGTTGTTATTCTCACTGAGGTGACAAAGGAAGATATTGCGCAGGCCCGGATGCCAGAAGCGACGGATCGCTGAAGCACACTCGTCGTTGCTGAGGTGGCCGCAACCCTGAACGATACGCATCTTAAGCTCATATGTATACGGACCGCCCATGAGCATATCCATGTCGTAGTTTGACTCCACCACCACAGTGTCAGCCTGACGGGCATACTCGACAGCCTCATCAGTCATTCGACCTATATCTGTCATTATCACGAACTTATGTCCGTCTGCCTCGATTGCATAGCCCACGGTCTGGGTGGCATCGTGAGGCACGACGAAATAACGCACCGTCATACCGGCAATCTCCACAGCCTGTCCTTCCGCTATGATCTTGCGACATGGGCCGATGGTAGGAGCCGTGAATGTATGACGGGCCAAAGCACGATGAATGGATTCCGATGTATACACCGGCTTGTTCAGGCGCTTGCAGAACGAACCAAGGTGACGGATATGATCAAGATGATCATGTGTCACAAGAACTGCCGAGAACGAATCTGTCGTCAGATCATAATCCTGAAGCACCTTCTTCAGGCGACGAAGACTGACACCGGCATCAATGAGTATAGCGCCCTGAGATGTTCCAAGGTAATAACAATTGCCACAGCTTCCGCTGGAAAGACTCATAAACCTGATCATTATCGCACGCCCTCCACTCTCAACGATTCATCCTCCAACACCTCGGCAAGCAAAGCAGACAAGTCTGTCCCTGGCTCATAATAAACAGCTGGCATGCCGGCAGCAATTGCTCCGTCCACATTCCTCTGTGAGTCATCGATAAAGATCACATCTTCAGATGCTCGACCGATATCATCCATAACTGCCTTATAAAACGCCTCGGACGGCTTCAGAGCCTTCATTTCAAATGACATGTAACACTTGCGGAAGACACCCTCCAAAGGAATGCCTGCATCCTCGAACATCTTCTTTGAGAATGGAAGGCAGATAGGATTGTTGTTGCTGAGCATGCACAGGTCATACTTTCCTGCCATACGCTTGAGCAGCTCCACCTTATGAGGCGCAATCCCTACAAGGATATGCGACATCGCACGATCGACTTCATCGGCAGTCGTACCTGGATTGGACTCGGCAAGCACGATGGCACGGAAATCCTCCGCAGAAAGAGTGCCCTCTTCCAGATCGCCATAGATCCCCTTCTGATGACAGGCATCGATGATCGCATCTATCCCTGCATAACCCAGTTCCTCTCTGAACACCTTCTTGCAGTCCTCGATATCAAGGTCCACAAGAACCCCTCCCATATCAAATATTACAGTCTTATTCATTCTTCTTCTCACAATATTTCTTGATCACGCTATACGCATCCTGCACTCCCAGTTCTCCGGCACGGGACAAGTCTATACAACCTTTCTCCTTATCTTTCAGGTAGATAAGAACGAGGCCTCTATTATAATAGGCATCACCCATATATGCGTAAAGCTCGATAGCTTTTGTATAATTCTCAATTGATTTGATGTGCTCCTTTGATAGGCAATACAGGTTGCCGAGGTTAAAATACAGATAAGGCATATCCGGCAAAATCGCCACGGCCGCCTGCATATCGGCAATCGCATCGCTATAATCATAGCTGATGCTCACCTGATCCTTCACACGAGCTCTTGTATTACCGGTATCATCCATCGAAAGCACCTGTACATTGCTCTCGATCGAAGCAAGGAAATCGATCATATCTGCTCGAAGGACTCCCCTGTTCATGTAATAGAAGGCATTGTAATAGTCGTCAAACTGCGTCAATTCCCTTTCAGACGTCGCAGCCTCCGCCATAGTCACAGCCTTTGAGTAGTCGTTCAAAGAAGCATTGAACTGCTTCATCTCCGCCTCATGCAGAGCCTTCAGGAAATATGCCTTAGGCGAATCGCCCGACCACGCCACAGCCTTTGCGCCGGCAAGAGTCTCATCAGAAAGCATCTGACTTGAATTGGCAACCACTACAGGAACCGGCATGTCAGAAAGGAATTTCATCAGGAGAGGGTTTTCATATCCACGATTGAGAGCATAGTTCACATCATCTCTGCTGTTTGACAATGAAAACTTGTAAAGATCTCTCAATCTGACGTTTATATCCCTGTTCTGAAGAAGTTCATCATTAAAATCCTTCTTGGCGAACTCTGCATCAAGAGCGAGCAGTGAGCTATATTTCTTTGTCGTATCAGCAAATGAACCCGGAGCCTCCTCATTGCGCTCGCGATACTCCTTCACCTTTTGCTGGGCTATCTCATAATCCTTCTTTGACGCCTTCTTCTGACCAAGGAGATTCTTCACATATGATCGGTTCATATATGCCTTCGCAAAGTCCGGATATAGTTCGATGGCTTTATCATAGTCCTCGACAGCATTCTTGTACATACCAAGTTCAATGAACACTGACGCACGGTTGAAATACGCAAGTACGTTCTCCGGATTGATGTTAAGCACCCTGTCCATATCTGCAAGAGCATCTTCATATGCTCCAAGTTGAGCATAGATGAGTCCTCGATTGTAAAGGGTAAGGGCATTACCCGGCTCATCCTCCAGGACCTCATTCAGGTCTGCCATCGCCTTGAGATAGTCGCGACGCTCATAATGCATTATCGCCCTGTTGAAATAGGCAAATGTATTGGCCGTATCAAGTTCTATGGCCTTATCCATATCGGCGATCGCCAGCTCATATTCCTTCTTTTCCGAATATAGTCTGCCGCGACGCACATATCCTTCCGGATCAAAGCGGTCCAGCTTGATGGCCTTGTTGTAGTCTTCGAATGCCTTGAGAGTATCACCCAGGAAAAGATGGCTCGCACCTCTGTTCAGATATGCAGAAGGGTCCTTAGGCTGCTTACGGATATACTTGTCAAAGTCCTTGACAGCCAGATCGAACTGCTGGGAAAGGAAATATGTGACTCCCCTGCTGAAATACAGGCCTTCAGATCCGGGCCTGAGGTCAATCGCCGTCTGCAGATCTGCCAGGGCAAGATCATAATTGCCGAAACGGCTCTCAGTGATTCCTCGATAATGATATCCTGAAGTGAATATCGGATTGATCTGCACAGCCAGGTCAAAGTCTGCCTTGGCTCCTCGCAGGTCTCCCAGATTATATTTTGCAATGCCTCTGAAGAAACATGTCCAGTAGTCTGACTGATCCAATTGGATCAGGATATTGAAATTTTCGATGGCCTGGGCATATTTTCCGTCAGCCAAGGCCTGACGTCCTCTTAAGAAAAATACGTCTTTGTCATACTGCGCACAAGCTTCGTTGCCCCAAACCGAGAAAAGCAGGGTCAAAACAATAATATACTTCAATAACTTGTGCATAATTGAGCGATTTTTCCTAATTTTGCAAAGATATACAATTTATTGCGCGCATGATGCCAAATAACCTAAAAAAATCCGTGAACTGGGCCATCATTTCAACAATGGCCTTTTTGCTGCTGTGCCTGTTTCCGCAGAATGTGGAAGCACAGAATGCCATGTCACGCGAGCATCTGCCAGCTAAAAGGCTAGTTACCGAAGCAAAGCTTTTCCACCAGATATCATTCTTGAGCGACACCATATGTAACGGTAGAGGATTTGGCTCAAAGGGCGGAATAGAGGCAGCTTTCTGGCTGGAAAGACAGTTCAGAAGAATAGGTCTGCTGAAGCTTGGAGATACATATGGAAAACAGATACATGGAGAGGGAGGAAAAATCGGACGCAACATGATGGGAATGCTGCCAGGCTCAAAAACCACTGGCAGAGATAAATACATCGTCGTGGGCGCCCACTATGATCACCTCGGACAGCTTGGAAACCAGGTTTTCCCAGGTGCAGATGCAAACGCTTCCGGTGTAGTAGCAATGCTGAACATCGCAGAAATGCTGTCTGCCCTCAAAGACTATGGAACGACTCACGAATACAACATCATCTTCATAGCCTTTGACGGAAAGGAGCAGGGAATGCTTGGATCCACCTCATTCTGGAATATGATTGAGAAGGGTGAAATCAAAGACCCTCAGACCAAGAAACCGATAACGAAGGACAAGATCTATCTGATGGTAAATTTCGACCAGATAGGAAGTTCGCTGTCACCGCTGAAGTCAGGAAGAGAGGACTACCTCATCATGCTCGGAACACACTCTCTGGATCCGACCAAGCAGGATCTTCTGACCAGATGCAACAGCCAGTACGCCGCCGACTTGGAGATCGACCTGACATACTATGGAAGCGAGAACTTCACCAAGACATTCTACAGGCTTTCAGACCAGCGCATCTTCATCGACAACGGCATCCCTGCAGTGCTTTTCACCTCAGGCATCACAATGAACACATACAAGACGTGGGACAAGGCTGAAAGCCTCAACATGGAAGTTCTGAGAAAGAGAATTTTCCTCATATACCATTGGATCGACGAGATGATCCAGTAGTCCTTCTTGCTAGCAAGAAAAAACCATTAACTTTGATAGTTTAACAAACAAAGCATATAACTCTGATGAGAGATTTCATTAAAACCATACGAACTTACGTCATGCCCTACAAGGGCAAGTTTATCTGGTCGGTAGTCTTGACTATCTTTTCTGCGATCTTCAACATATTCTCTTTTGCACTCATCATCCCAATTCTTCAGATCCTGTTCGGATTGAACACTGAGACATACAACTACGTGTATTGGGAAAGCGCAGCCAATGCGAAGGAGTTCGTCATGGGCAACATGTACTACTATGTCACTGTACTCATCAGCGAGGTAGGACCGTCTCTCACATTGATGTGGCTGGGTCTGTTCATGTTGACAGTGACCCTCATCAAGACAGCCTGCTATTTCGGATCGTCAGCCGTCATGGTTCCTCTCAGAACAGGTATCATCAGAGACATCAGAGTAAGCGTATATAACAAACTCATGGGTCTGCCTTTGAAATTCTTCTCAAATCAGAAGAAAGGCGACCTCATAGCCCGCATGACCGGTGACGTCACAGAGATCGAGAACTCCATCACAAGTTCATTGGAAATGCTCATCAAGAATCCTATCCTCATCGGATTCTATTTTGCAACTCTCATCTACACAAGCTGGCAGCTTGCACTCTTCACAATCTGCGTCGTACCGGTAATGGCATGGATAATGGGTGCTATCGGTAAGAAACTCAAGGCACGTTCATTGGAGGCCCAGAGCAAGTGGAGCGAGATTCTGGCTCAGTTTGACGAGACTCTAGGAGGACTCCGCATCATCAAGGCCTTCATTGCAGAAGACAAGATGAAGAACAGATTCCTCAACACAGCAAACTCATACAGAAATGCCGTCAAGAGAGTACAGATCCGTCAGGCATCTGCTCATCCGGTAAGTGAGTTGCTTGGAACAGGAATGATCCTGGTGGTACTTTGGTTCGGAGGCACACTCATCCTGAGCAACTCATCACCAATCGACGCTCCTACATTCATCTTCTTCATGGTCATCCTTTATAGCGTTCTTCAGCCACTCAAGGATCTCTCGAAGGCAGGTTACGCCATTCCAAAGGGAGTCGCATCCATCGAGCGTGTCAACACCATCATGAATGCAGTAAATGACCTCACTGAGATTGAAAACCCTAAGAGCGTCCGCGAATTCAAGGATAAGATCGAGATCAAGAATCTCTGCTTCAGCTATGACGAAAGCAGGGAGATCCTCACAGACATCAACCTCACAGTGCCAAAGGGCAAGATGATCGCTTTGGTCGGACAGTCCGGCAGCGGAAAATCGACATTGGTAGACCTCATCCCTAGATACTACGACGTGAACAAGGGAAGCATCAGCATTGACGGTGTCGACATCAGAGAAATGAAGATCAAAGAGCTCCGCGGTCTGATCGGAAACGTAAACCAGGAGGCGATCCTCTTCAATGACACGATCTTCAACAACATCGCATTCGGAGTCGAGCATGCCACTATGGAGGAAGTCATCGAAGCGGCTAAGATCGCAAATGCCCATGACTTCATCATGGAGAAGGAGGAAGGCTACATGACAAATATCGGAGATAGAGGTATGAAGCTTTCCGGAGGACAGAGACAGCGTATCAGCATCGCCCGTGCGATCCTGAAGAATCCGGATATCCTCATCCTGGATGAGGCGACTTCAGCTCTTGACACCGAGTCCGAGAAGCTGGTTCAGGAGGCTCTTGACAGACTCACAGGCTCAAGAACGACAATCGCAATCGCCCACCGCCTGTCTACGATCAAGAACGCAGACGAGATCTGTGTAATGCACGAAGGTAAGATCGTGGAAAGAGGCAAGCACGAGGAGCTCATCGCCCTTGACGGCTATTACAAGAAACTTAACGACATGCAGGCACTCTAGTCCTGATGGAAACGAGAAGAACCAATATAATTGCGGGCATAACCTTTTGTCTATATCTGACAACGGTAGCATTGCTGTGCTTTCTGCACGGCGACAACGTACCGTCCATAACCGGCAAGTGGTTCGGTCTTCCGGCCGACAAGGTTGCGCACTTATTGATGTTCTTCCCATTCATACCCCTGTCATTCTTCACGTTCAGCAAAAGGAATGCACCACTGGTCAGAAGCCTTATACTGCTGGTCGTATTGATGACAATCGGAGGAGCCACAGCCTATACAACAGAACTGATACAAGACATGCTGAGCTACAGGACATACGACATCAAGGATCTGCTTGCTGACTGTATCGGACTGGCTGCAGGTTACGCATTCATCACATTCTGGCTCATTATCAAGCACCTGAACAATCGACACTGACATGAAAAGACTCATCGCCCTTTCATTGGCAATATTATTATCCATCCAAGCCTTTTCGCAGACCATAGCAGTCAAAGACTTCAAAACGGCCTGCGATTCATTGTCTAGAATGATGACGGCAAAGACCTCAGTCAAATGCTGGCTGAGGATCAAGAACATCAAGGTAAACGAAGGCAAGCTGGACTTCTATTTTGATGAGAGTCTGGGCGACTTTCCTTTCAGAAGAGGAGAGGCGGAGTGGTTCAAGAAAAGCCTGGAAAGTCTGTTTCCAGATAAGTACAAGGAATACAAGGTCGGTAAAGTATACACAAGAAACAACACAGAGATCAAAAGACTTGAAGTTGCATCTCTGAGTTTCAGCGGAAGTTCGTACAAGTCGCACAACCGCACAGCACAGCCTAAAGAGAGAGAAAGTCTGATAACACAGGTAGATGCGCCTGATTACGCAACAGGACTAAGCGGCAGGAACATCGTTCTTTGGCATAGCCACGGATATTACTTTGACAATGGAGCGAAACGTTGGACATGGCAGAGACCATGCATATTCCAGACTGTGGAGGACGTTTACACCCAGGGTTATGTACTTTCATTCCTGATACCGATGCTGGAGAATGCCGGTGCCTATGTATTGACTCCACGCGAAAGGGACACACAGAAAAATGAAGTGATCGCCGACAACGATATATCATACGTAAGCAGAGGTAGAGCAGAATACAAGGAATCCGGAAGATGGAAGACGCTTGAGGGAGGATTTGCCGACACAAAAGAGATCTACTGCGGCATTGAGAGCCCATTCGGAATGGGTACAGCCCGTATGGCTCCATGTACCGTCGATGAACCGAAAAGCAAACATTCGACCGTAGTATGGAGGCCGAAAATCCCTGAGCATGGTGAATATGCGGTCTACATCACATACAAATCATTGCCGGAAAGCACAACATCCGCCCACTACACTGTCCATCACAAGAAAGGAGAAACTGATTTCATCGTAAATCAGAAACTTGGCGGAGATATGTGGGTATACCTAGGCACATTTGAATTTGACAAAGGAAGCAAAGGATATGTAAGTCTGACGTCAATGACTCCTGAAGGATATCAGAACGACAGAAAGGGTGTCATCACAGCAGATGCTGTACGCTTTGGCGGCGGTATGGGAAACATAGCCCGCGCAACAGAAAATGCTGACTCTCTGGCCGAGATTTCCGGCATGCCTAGATACCTTGAGGGAGCCCGCTACTGGATGCAGTGGTCCGGCGCAGACACCACTCTCTTCAATGCCAGCGGAGAAGAAAGTGACTATAAGGACGACTACATGTGCAGGGGCGACTGGGTTGCATGGATCAGCGGCGGCTCATGCACCAATCCGAAAAGTGAAGGCAAAGGCATTCCAGTGGATCTGACGCTCGGATTCCACACAGATGCCGGAATCACACCGGACGACGCCATCATTGGTACTCTTGCCATCTACACAGGAGAATCTGAGGGCCGCCTCACCTTGCCGAGCGGTGAAAATCGAGTAACCAGCCGCGAATTTGCAGACATCGTACAGAGTCAGATCGTACACGACATCCGTAGTCAGTTCAACCCTGACTGGAGAAGAAGACAGCTTTGGAACAGAGGATATAGAGAGTCCCGTACTCCGACATCACCGTCAATGCTGCTGGAGCTCCTCTCGCATCAAAACTTTGCAGACATGAAATATGGTCTTGATCCCGCATTCCAGTTTGTGGTAAGCCGCTCCGTCTATAAGGGCATGCTCAAGTATCTCAGCAACAGATATGGAATACCATACACAGTGCAGCCTCTCCCGGTGTCGCATGTAAGCTCGGCATTCACGGATGACAATAAGGCAGAACTCAGATGGAAAGACACGGTAGATGAGCTGGAGCCTACAGCGGTCCCTTCCGGATATATCCTTTATACAAAAGTGGACGACGGATCTTATGACGCAGGACATATCATAACTCCTACACTTGTAGATTCGACTCATACCTACAAGGTAGATATCAAGCCTGGTCACATCTACAGCTTCAAGATCCAGGCATTCAACGACGGAGGAAAGAGTTTCATGTCCGAGACTCTCAGCATCGGAATGCCGTCTAACGCCACAAACTCAGACAAGACAGTCCTGGTTGTCAACAACTTCGACAGAGTCAGCGGTCCGGTATTCTTTGATACTCCGGAATATGCCGGCTTCAATAATTCCATTGACAGCGGTGTTCCATACCTAAGAGACATCACATTCATCGGAGAGATGTACCAGAACTACAGGAATGCGGAATACTGCACAAATGACAATGCAGGATTCGGCAGTTGCCACCAATATTACCTCGGCAAGACCGTAGCCGGTAACACATTCGATTATGCATACACCCATGGAAAGGCCATAATGGAGGCTGGTTATCCGTTCTGTTCATGCAGCAACGAGGCATTCTGCAAAGGAGACCAGACTTGGAAGGACGTATGGAGTGTAGACCTCATCTGCGGAAAGCAGGTCACTACAGTCGTAGGATCCGCAGCGCACGGTACAAAATACACCGTCTTCGATCCTCAGATGCAGCAGACTCTGAAGGATTACACTGCAGCAGGAGGACATGTCCTGATCAGCGGAGCATATATTGCCACAGACATCTGGAGCAGCATCTACAAATATGACAAGGATGCAGAAATGACAAAGTCTTCAATCAAGTTTGCGGAAAACGTGCTCGGTTATAGATGGGCATCGAGCCATGCCAGCAGGACCGGTGAACTCTACTTCACCAACTGCGATCAGATGAACACCAAGAAGGGAAGAAAGATATCATTCTACAATACAATCAACGAAGACTTCTACTGCATCGAGTCCGCTGACGGAATAAATCCACGCGGCAATGCCAAGGTCTTCCTGAGATATCACGACACCGACATCTCTGCAGCCATATGCAAGGATGGTGAAGGATATAAGACCGTATGCATTGGTTTCCCTATCGAAACCCTTAAGAATGAGAAAGATATAGAAAACATCATTTCATTGACACTTGAATATTTCAGCAAATGACAACTAGACAAGCCGAGATCATTGAACTGATCAGAAAAGAAGTTAAGCCGGCACTTGGATGTACCGAACCGATCGCCGTGGCTCTTGCAGTGGCAAAGGCGATGGAGATCATGGATGAGCATGCAGGATGCGCTGACGGCTGGAGATACTCAGACAGCTACAGCCTCAAGATCGAAGTCAGCGGCAACATCTTGAAGAACGGAATGGGTGTGGGCATTCCCGGCACAGGCATGGTCGGACTTCATATCGCTTCTGCTTTAGGAGCAGTCTGCGGTAAGTCATCCTACGGTCTGGAGGTATTGCATGACCTTAATGACGATGCCATAGCACAGGCCAAGCAGATGGTAGAAGGCCAGCGCGTGACTGTAGGCATTGCAGAGACTCCGCTCAAGCTTTACGTAAAGGCATCAGTCATGGACGAGTGCGGAAACTGCGGATATGCTGTCATTGAGAATGATCACGACAACATTGTGGAAACAGGCTTTGGCGAAACTGTGCTGAGCACTTCTCATAAGGAGGCGGCATGCACAGATCAGAAGACAACTCTGGACTACAATCTGACCGTCAAGGAAATATTTGAGTTTGCCACTACAGTCGCATATGAGGACATCGCATTCATTCTTGAGTCACGTACTCTCAATCTTGCGTTAGCTCAGGAGGGTCTTAAGGGCACATACGGACTCAGGGTCGGCCAGGCCATCAGCGCAGCAGCAAACCGCGAGGTCTTCGGCGAAGATTTCCTCTCATATGCAATGGCTCTTACAGCAGCAGCCTCAGACGCCCGTATGGCAGGATGCACACTTGCTGCCATGAGCAACTCCGGAAGCGGAAATCAGGGCATCACTGTTACAATGCCAGTTATCGCATACTCTATTAAATATAATACAAGCGATGAGCAGCTGGCCCGCGCACTTGTGATGAGTCACCTTATCGCCATTCACATCAAAGGATACCTAGGCAAGCTCTCGGCACTGTGCGGCTGCGTAATCGCCTCAACCGGCTCGTCATGCGGACTGGTCTATCTTCGTGGAGGAGACTACGAGCAGATCTGCTCAGCCATCAAGAACATGATCGGAAACATCACCGGAATGGTCTGCGATGGAGCCAAGGTAGGATGCGCAATGAAGGTCGCATCGGGAGTATCCAGCGCGCTTCAGTCTGCAGTTCTAGCCCGCGAAGGCATGTGCATATCAGAGCACGACGGCATCATTGAGAAAGACATCGAAAAGACCATACAGAATCTCGGAAAGATCGGCTCGGTCGGCATGCAGCATACCGACGACATGATCCTCAACATCATGGTCTGCAAATAGTATCAATAGAAAAACGTGCACGGTGGTCATTTTTGCTTACCACCGTGCACGCCAATCAGCTTTATATCGTTTATACAACATATTTCCGTGCACGGTAGTCGTCCGTTTTGACCACCGTGCACGGAATGTTCCATTTACTTAGTCGGGATGTTTGCAAGAACAGCCTGGAGGAACTCCCAGCACTTAGCTACTGAAGGGATGTTCGCACGCTCATCTGGAGAGTGAGGGCTCATGAGAGTAGGACCGCACGACACCATATCCCAGTGTGGGTATGCACCGCTGAGGATACCGCACTCAAGACCTGCGTGGATAGCCATGACTGCAGGCTCCTTGCCGTAGAGGTCGTTGTAGACCTTCTTCATTGTTGCGAGGATAGCTGAGTCCGGGTTTGGAGCCCATCCTGAGTAACCGCCAGCGAATGAAGTCTCGATGCCTGCGAGAGAGAAGATCGCCTCGAACTTAGCTGCGAGAGC
>JAEIGA010013743.1_pt1 | contig 12311 bp, 11 predicted proteins | sample 9270691 | NCBI WGS metagenome assembly JAEIGA01 (sample SAMN17057246, study PRJNA624740) | gut metagenome | biome: biome; isolation source: fecal sample | host: Bos grunniens | place: China: Xizang | collected 2019
ACAATTAATGATTAAAGACATAAAAAAAGTCTGAGATCGCATATCAAACTATACCTATGCAGACACTCCCCAAAACACGAGGCGAGTGTCTGCTTTTTTGTAAAATTCATAAAATTTTCAAAAATCCAAAATTTAAATATACTATAGAGATACCTGCAAGCAAGGTGCACCTTACCCTAAAAATACACACTCTCAGTGTGTATTCACCAAAATGTCCATTTCCTATCTCACACCTATCTTGCACCTATCTCATAGCAGTTAAATGGAACTTTCGAACTTCCAAAACTTCACAATACACAAAACAGACACCCCAAAATATTATGAGGTGTCTGCCAAAAAGTATAGACAACTATTTATATAGTCATTTAATTATCATTTGAGATGTTTGTATTAATTGATTGTCAACGATTAGGCGTAAGATGTATATTCCACTATTAAGCCCATCAACGTTCATTGTTACGGTAGGCGTGTTTTCGGGCACATCTATTTCGCGCATTTGCTAAATCGAGGTACTAAATAATCGTTCCAAAAGACCCACATCAAAAATATCAAACCATAAAACAGATATTTTGTCACCCCGCTATGCCAAAATTCAAACGAATTGGGATAATCGCGAACAATGTAGGCGAGAAACAACAGCCGTGAAATGTTTATTAAATAGACACATAGTAAACCTAAAGGTATGAACCACAACTTGTGCTTCATCGGTCCTCTAGCAAACAACATTATCATCGTAAATATGAACGATTGCTTAATGCCATTACACCCCCATACGATACACAATGCTACACCATTGTGATGATGAATTGTGGTTTCGACTAATGTTGTTTGCACGCCTAATAAACCATATATTTTATGCACAACCCACGACAGATGATAACACATACCTGCAAAAATCGCAGACAAATCTATGCCTAAAAAACTGGCTTCTAAACCATTTTCATCGCCCGAAACTGTCAGTTTCCAAAAAAAATTAGACGCAAACATCACTATCAAAAACAACACTATGCCTTGATACACTCCCAATCTTTTCCAATAGTCTTTTAACTTGAAACTTGCCATAAATATACACGCCCCATGATACTCCCTGTTCCCTACTCCCTATTCCCTACTCCTTGCTCCTTGCTCCTTGCTCCCTAATTAAATCAAAACTCTCGCATATGGAGGTAGGTCTACGGCACAAAAGTCGTTATCGAGATATTTATAATAGCCTGTTATGGCAACCATAGCGGCATTATCGGTTGTAAATGAGAATTTTGGAATATAAACTTCAACACGATGACGACGACCGTAATCTTCAAAGGCATCGCGCAAACCTGAATTTGCCGACACGCCACCTGCTACGGCCAAATGCTTCACGCCTGTCTCTTTCATTGCTTTATGCACTTTATCCATTAGGATATCAACAACCGTTTTTTGCAATGACGCACATAAATCATATAGGTGATTTTGCACAAAATTAGGGTCATCTTTTTGAGCATCGCGCAAAGTGTAAAGAAACGAGGTCTTCAACCCACTAAAGCTATAATCGAACCCTTTGATATGTGGTTTTGAAAACGCAAATGCTTTAGGATCACCCATTTTGGCATATTTATCAATATATGGTCCACCAGGATAAGGCAAGCCCATAACCTTAGCGCATTTGTCAAATGCTTCGCCTGCAGCATCGTCGATAGTCTGGCCCAAAACTTGCATATCTTTATAGGATTTTACAAGTATGATTTGTGAATTCCCTCCCGATACTAACAAACACAAGAACGGAAATTCTGGCAAATGAGGCTCAACCCCTGGCTCGCGCACAAAATGGGCCAATACGTGAGCTTGCAAATGGTTTACATCAATCATCGGGATATCTAGTCCGAGAGCAAAACCCTTGGCAAACGATGTGCCTACAAGCAACGAACCCATCAATCCCGGGCCTCTAGTAAATGCCACTGCACTAATATCTTCTCTGCTAACGCCTGCTTTTTTCAATGCTGCATCTACCACTGGGATGATATTTTGCTGATGCGCACGCGATGCCAACTCGGGCACTACACCACCATACATCTCGTGCACTGCTTGACCTGCCGTGACATTGGACAACAACTCGCCATCACGTAAAATAGCCGCCGATGTATCATCGCACGACGACTCTATTCCTAATATAATTACGCTCATAATTAAAATAAAATGATAATTCACACAATTTTTTTATTTTTTACAAAAAATTATGAATTGCGAATTATGAATTATGAATTAAATTTATTAAATTTGCAAATTAAAGTACAAAGTTATAAAAAAATCTACAAAAATAGCGCTAATTGTAATCACAACTTTAGTTGTTTTATTGATTACTCCTTTTATTTTGTTGAATAACAACAAAATACAAAATCTTATTGTCAGAAAATTAACCGAACACTTAGAGGAAAGAACTGGTGCAAAATTTGAAATCGAACATGTATCGTTGAAATTTTTCAACGAAATAAGCTTACAATCGGTGTATGCCGAAGATTTATCTAACGAAAAAATCCTCTCAATCGACAATATTGATGCAAAAATAAACCTTATTTCGCTACTAAAAGGCGACGTACACATCGAAAATATAACAGCTAACAACCTTGATGCACATCTATACACCGACTCAGCAGGAACACTAAATATACAATTCCTCATCGATGCTCTAGCGCCTAAAGAAAAACAACAAACTCCAAATCTGATATTCCCTCTAATTACGCTCAACAATGCATCGTTTAGGTACACAAACTATGCTGCACCTTCACAAAGTCTTAAGGATTGGCAATTCGACATCAATGATATTGCTGTGGATAGCCTTTTCACTCAAATACAATTCTCACTCACAAATCAATCTAATCTCGACGCTAATATCAATTATTTGAACCTAAAAGAAAAATCGGGATTCAGATTGTCGCACCTCAGCACTTATGTCGAACTCACCGACTCTTCGTTTATAATCCCTTTTGCAAATATCAATCTGCCTAACACTCAGCTGATAACCGACTCTACCATAATAAATTTAGCGCGCAACGAAGAGAGCAAAGTCGATTGGGCCAACACTGAATTTAAATTCAATATATCTGAAGCCGACATAAACCTATCGGATTTGAAACACTTTGTTCCTGAACTTGAACATCTAAAAAAACACACAACTATTTCGGCTAAAATAGATGGCACACTTGACGATCTAAAAGCAACTAATCTTAATGCTAAATATGGCAACACTCTATCTATCAGCGCTAACATAGAAGCGATAGGTTTGCCTGATATAAAAAACACCTACTTTAAAGGCGCAATTAATCATATCAAATTCGACAAAGCCTCGATTCAGGATATTATTGCAAATGTATCAAAACAACCTTTTGTGCTACCTGACGAGGTGGGCAACCTTGGCCTATGCCAATACTCGGGCGATATATCAGGTTATATCTCCAACTTAGTGCTTTATGGCAATCTTTCAAGCAATATAGGTAATATCCAAACCGACGTAAACCTTAAAATACGCGACAATTTCAACCTTTTCTTAATTAATGGTCGAATCGGCTCTAATCATCTACAGCTCAACAAACTTCTCCCTAAATCGGGCTTGAGCAACATATCGTTCAACTCTAACTCGCAAATTAAATTAAGCACCAAAGAGCCTTTGTCGGCTAAAACAAAAATCGACATCCAAACCTTTGGGTTCAACAACTATAACTATAAAAACATTGAAATCGACGGAGAAATTACACCTACGATGTTCGTAGGCAAATTCCTCCTCGACGACCCAAATGGATATTTCAACTTTAACGGCAAAGTTGCTCAAGACAACAACATAAAACACTTCGACTTCGATGCCGAACTTAAAAATCTAAACCTCAACAAACTAAATCTTATCCAAACCCACCCCGACCTCTCGATTTCGGTGTCAACTAACGCCGACTTCTCTGGCGAACGATGGTCGACTATGGCTGGATATGCCAATATTGATTCGCTATCGCTGCTCAATGGTAACAAATCGTATTTCTTAAAACAACTAACTCTTAATGCCGAAAATGATTCAATCACAGCGGCATCTATCAAATCTGACATCATCAACGGTGGCATATCAGGCAACTACACTATCTCTGCATTAGCAAATCACGCCATCGCTATCGCCTCTGAATCTATGCCTATACTCAAACAATTTGAAAAACCAACATCAAAAACCAACGACATCACTTGCCTACTCACTATTGAACCGCTTAAACCTCTACTCCAAACACTTGATATTCCGTGGTATACAACCGATGATATATCAATATACGCTCATCTAAATTCAATAGCTAACGATATAGAGACAAATATCTACATCCCTAATGTGTCTAATGGCAAAATAAATATTGATAGCATTGATTTGAATTTCAACAACAAAAATAATTCACTCAACCTTTCGCTTTCTGCCGCCACTAACATCAAAGCTGCCCATATTAATGCAGACATCAACATCAATGCGGCTAACGACACCGTCAGAACAAACATAAATTGGAACAACAATAATACATCTAAATTATTTGCAGGCGAAATTATAACTCAAACCGAACTATATACAAACGGAAAACTCGACTCTTTAGTTACCAACACAACTATTTTACCTACCGAACTCATACTACAAAACAAATCGTGGGCTATCGACCAAAGCACTATTTGGAGCGATTTTAACAAAATAATTGTCGAAAATTTCAAAATACATAGCAACGACGAACAACTTATTGCCATCGATGGCATCGCCTCTAAAAATCAAAACGATACAATTGATATCCAACTCAAAGATATCTCACTCAACTATATCGACGAACTATTGCCCGAAGAAACCGAAATATCTTTCGGTGGTATCGTAAACGGCAATGCTTCTATTGCCAACACTCTAACCCTACCTGAAATAAATGCCGACGTAGTTGCTAAAAACTTTATGTTCGATGGATCGTATTTCGGCTCGGCTATCGCTACTTGCAATTTCGACCACCAAACCACAAGCCTCAGATTTGACGGCACCGTTGTCGACGACTCAAACGATACAACCGCAATATTGGGCGGTAACTACTTTATACCAAACGACTCACTTGATATCAAAGGAAAGGCCTACGGCATCGACGTGGCATTTATCGACTACTACCTTGCCGAAATATTCGGCAGAGTGAAAGGTAACGCATGGGGCGATGTTCATATTCACGGCTATACCAAAGCTAAAAAGGTGGCTGTCGACGTTGCTGCTTATGCCGAAAATGCATCGATATACGTTGATTTCCTAAAAACTGCATTCTACTTCGCCGACTCAATATATGTAGATAAAAACTCTATCCGATTCGGACATATTGATGTGTATGACGCCGAAGGGCATTCTGGTTATATCGAAGGGCAAATTAATCACAGCTACTTCCAAAACGTTGAACTCGACCTCGACATCAACGTAAACAATATGCTTGTTATGAACACCCAACGCGAAGATATGGAAAGTTTCTACGGAAAAGTGTATGGCACTGGCACCGCCCGCATATATGGCGACGAAGAGACTATCTACATCACTTGCCTCGCTCGTAGCGACAAAGGCACAAACGTAGTAATACCTATAGACAACTACTACGCTAGCGAAAACTCTTTTATCATATTCCAAAACCTAAACGACAACAACGACACCGAAACGAAAACCTCTCAAACCGAAGAACCCGCCGAAACAAATATTATACTCGACTTGATGCTCGACATCACACCTGATGCTCACCTCGACCTTATAATCGACTCTAAAGCTGGCGATATGCTAACCGGTAGTGGCTCGGGCAACCTTCGCGTGACATACGACATCAATGCCGATGATATGAAAATCTACGGCACTGTGCAAATCGAACAAGGCAAATATTTATTCACATTCCAAAACGTGCTACGCAAAGAGTTCTACGTGAAAGAAGGCAGTTCGCTTGCTTGGACTGGCGACCCTCTCGCCGCTAATCTCAACATCGACGCATACTACCAACTAACAGCCGACCTTGCCGAGATTCTCGACGAAGCAGTGCTCTCAAACACATCGCGCACAAGTGTGCCTGTGCAATGCCTTCTTAACCTGACTGGAATACTCACTCAACCAAATGTAAAATTCAACCTTAATCTACCAAACTCAGAGGAGGAGCTAAATCGTGCACTACAAAACACAGTGAACACCGACGAATTAATGAACCGACAAATTATCGCCCTACTGATTCTCGGAAAATTCATCCCTCCTGAAAATTTGCAAAATAGTAACGTATTCACTCAAAATGAATTATATTCAGTAGTTTCGTCAACACTATCTGCCCAACTCAACAACTGGGCATCGCAAATGTTTGATAATTGGGGATTTGGCGTCAACTTCAGAACCTCGGGCGAAGGCGACTCACGCACAAATGAATACGAATTCAACTTTGTTTATTCGCCTAACAACCGAATCAGCATCAACGGAAACCTTGGATACCGCGACGACGCTCTATCATCAACTCCGTTTATCTCTGACTTCGACTTTGAATATAAACTCATCCAATCGGGCAAACTTCGCGCAAAAGCATACACTCACACCAACGACTACCGCGAATTCAAAAAAGGTCTTACAACTCAGGGCATCGGCCTTATATACTCTGAAAACTTTAATAGCTTGAAAGAGCTCTGGCAAAGTTGGCAAAACAACGCAAAAGAATCTAAAATCGAGCGTCAACAACGCCGCGATGAACGAAAAATCCGTCGCGATGAAAAGAAAAAACAAAAAGATCAGCAAAAAAAGAAATAAATGTCATACTTCAAAAAATTCCAACGCATTGGTGATATAATAACAACCGACCTACGCAAAATCGTAGGATATAAATCTGTCGAGGCCCTCGATGCTGTGCACGCCGTAGAAGCCTGGCGACAAATGCTCGGCCCCACAATGGTGCGCTACAGCGAAGGCGAATCGTTTGAAAACGGAGCCCTACGCGTACGCATCAAATCTGCCGTACTGCGCAACGACCTATTTATGCAACGCACCGAACTAATTCAAAAACTCAACCAACAATTAGGACGCCAAATAGTATTTGCCATAACATTCTACTAAAACAACAAAACAACCACAAAATGCCATACAACAAAGAATTTATGCTCGAAGCCATCAGAGTGGCAAACGAAAACATAGAAAACCAAGGGGGCCCATTCGGTGCTGTAATAGTGAAAGATGGCAAAATCATCGCAGCATCAGGCAATAGCGTAACAACCGACAACGACCCTACCGCTCACGCCGAAGTGAACACAATACGCAAAGCTTGCAAGCAACTCGGCACATTCAATCTAGAAGGTTGCGAGATATACTCATCTTGCGAACCTTGCCCTATGTGTCTCAGTGCAATATATTGGGCTCACATCGACAAACTCTACTATGCCACCACTAAAGATGACGCTGCATCAATCGGATTCGACGACTCATTCATCTACCACGAACTTACACTCAAGCCCGAACAACGCAGAGTCAAAGCCGAACAACACGACCGCGACATAGCCCTCGAACCTTTCATCATCTGGCAATCAAAAACCGACAAAACAGAATACTAATCAACAATCACAATTCATTCTTCATCCAATCTTAATTATCGTTAATTTATTAACAATAATTATGAAATATGAACTATGAATTTTGAATTAAAATAACTAACTTTGCAAGTCAAATTTTAAACTATAAAAACATGGATAAAACAAGTTATGCAGTTGGCCTCAGCTTTGGCCAACATTTAGCTCAAAGCAAAATCAAAGGTCTTGACTACCAATCTTTTGCAAAAGGTGTAGAAGCAATGTGCGAAGGAAAACAACCAGAAATCGACCTAAGAGAAGCTCAAGAATTATTAAATAAATTCTTTACTAAACTCGAAGAAGAAGCAAAAGCTCAATTCGCTCAAGTACGCGAAGCTGGCGAAAAATTCTTAGAAGAAAACGCAAAACGCGCAAATGTAGTAACTCTTCCAAGCGGTCTTCAATACGAAATCATCACTGAAGCAATCGGTCAAAAACCTGTAGCTACAGATAAAGTTAAAGTACACTACCACGGTACATTAATCGATGGCACTGTATTCGACAGCTCAGTTCGTCGTGGCGAACCTGCTACCTTCGGCGTAACACAAGTAATCCAAGGTTGGGTAGAAGCTCTCCAACTTATGCCTGTAGGTTCTAAATGGAAACTCTACATCCCTTACAACCTAGCTTACGGCGAACAAGGCGCAGGTCAAATGATTGCTCCATTCGCAGCCCTCATCTTTGAAGTTGAACTTCTCGAAATTGTTAAATAATTAATCATAAGTTAAAATGAAAAAAATTTTCGGACTCTTATTGGCTGTAGCAATCGTTACACCAATGTTCATGGCTTGTGGTGGAAACACTGCTAAAATCAAAACTCAAAACGACTCGCTCAACTATGCATTCGGTGCAGCTAATGCTGACGGCATTCGCCAATATGTTATTATGGCCGACACTACTGACGCAGCAAAAGTAAAACAATTCTGCAACGGCCTTAGCGATGCATTTAAAGAACAAACAACTAAAGAACGATTGACAATGGAAGGCTTCCGTCTTGGTATTTCAATGAAACAAGAAATCTCAACAGGCTTCCTTCTCAACGACTCTACAATCCCAGCTAAACATGACCTCATCGTTTCTACATTCGAAACTGCATTGAAAGGCGAAGAGTGCTTTATGACTCCAGCTGAAGGAAACACATATTTCCAACAACTTCTCGCTCCTGCACTCCAAATGGGCGCACCTGCAAACCTCACACCAGAGCAAGTTGACACAGTAAATATGCTCATCGGTCTTCTCAACGCTGACGGTGCTCGCAAATACATCCTTGCAAAAGACACAACTGACAAAGACATTGAAATCTTTGTTAAAGGTTTCGACAAAGGTCTAAACGACAAAGCCGACAATACTCTTTATGTACGCGGTATCGAAATCGGCCAAAACTTCTATCGTCAATTGAGCCAAAGCGAATTCCTTTTCAACGATTCTACAATCGAACTCAAACTCGATATAATCAAAACAGCTCTCATCGAAGGTCTACAAAAATCAAACAAAGTTGCTATGACTGCCGACGAAGCAATCACTTATCTAAACACAATTATGGAAGCTAAAGCTGCAGAACGCAATAAAACTCTTGCTGCAAAAGGCGAAGCTTTCTTGGCTGAAAACGCACAACGTGAAGGTGTATTCGTTACTGAAAGTGGCCTTCAATACGAAGTTATCACAATGGGTGAAGGCGAAAAACCAACAGCTGAAAGCACAGTTAAAGTTCACTACCATGGTACTCTCATCGATGGTACAGTGTTCGACAGCTCAGTAGAACGCGGCGAACCAATTGAATTCCCACTTAATGGCGTAATCAAAGGTTGGACTGAAGGTCTTCAACTTATGCCTATAGGCTCTAAATTCAGACTCTTCATCCCTTACCAATTAGCTTACGGCGAACAAGGTGCTGGCGAACTCATCGGTCCTTGCGAAGCTCTCATTTTCGAAGTTGAACTCCTTGACATCGTAAAATAAAAAAATAACACAAAAACACAAAAGTGGCTGACAATCCTGCCAGCCACTTTTTATATCCACAACAAAACACATAGTAGAAAAATCACCTAAAAGTCACTCTACCATCAAGCAACCTACACCGTAGAAAACAGACAACCACTTAAGTGAATACAAAAAAAAAATCGCCCATCTGAAAAAAGAAGAGCGATTAAAAGATTCTAAATCCCGCGAATTATTCGCCAAGGTGGATTGCTTCTGATGGACAAACTGAAGCACAAGTGCCACATTCTGTACATACTTCTGGGTCGATTTTATAGATATCGCCCTCAGAGATAGCTTCAACAGGGCACTCGCCGATACAAGTACCACAAGCAATACAATCTTCTGAAATTACGTAAGCCATTGTTTAAAAATTTAGTTTGTTATTAGTACTAATTTGCAGTGCAAATTTACGCATATTTTTTGTTATAGCAAACATTTTATACAATAATTTTCACACAATTTCGTTCTAACAATAATGAAAAAGATTTACTGCCTAATAATCATACTACTTACAACTGCATCTACACTCAACATATATGCACAAAACCTACCAACTATCGACTATAAACGATGGCATTATGGTGCATTTATAGGTGCAAACGTAATGGATTTTGGAATAAAAAACAATTATGATAGCGATTTACGCGCAGAAATTAAAGGTTGGATTCCAGGATTCTCTGTTGGACTTATCGGAGAAATGAGTTTTAACAGATTTCTAGGGCTTCGACTTGCTCCTGCTTTCCATATGGGGCAATACAACGTAACCTTCTATCAAGGATCAACCGCTTCTGGAGAATTCCAACACAAAACAATACACGGCTACAAAAACGTCCCATCTAATATTGTCAGAATTCCCGTATACCTTAGATATTGCGCCGTCAGATTGGGCGACTGCAAACCCTATATGCTTGCAGGGGGTGGTATGGATATCGAATGGAATATCGACAAAGACCCCGAAAACCCAATTCTTTTCAAACGCCTTGACTACTTTACCGAATTCGGTGTTGGATGCACAATATACACCGAGTATCTACGCTTCTCTATCGAAGCAAAATACTCAATCGGATTCAACAACAAATTCGTTTCATTTGACGACCGCAAAGGCACATATCACGAACCTCTTACTTCCGATATAGACAACATCAACCGGGCCCTTGAAACTCAATCAATACAAAGCCTCAGAGCTCGAGTGTTTTCACTCTCTTTGAATATAAACATATAGAGATTCACAAAGAATCGATAAAGAGTAAAAAATCATTCAATTAAATCTTTTCGGCATCAATCATACCCTTACTGCCCAAATAGGACACAGAACGAGAAGCGGTCTTACACGCTAACTCCAAATATTCGCGCACAGAGTTAACGGTCATTTGCGATATAGAGACAATATCATTCTCGCACAAGCAAGCAATAAATTGACTTGTTGTCCAATCGCCAGCACCTTCCCAATCAACAACATTGTCGTTAGGTACAGAAGCAACCTTTACCCATCCCTGACCACAGAGATTAAACTCAAGACCTTCGGCACCTAATGTGCGAATGAAGAGTTTGTCTGTGTATTGAGATACAAAAGTCATATCTGTCACCTTCTCGTGACTAAATTTCACAATATCACTCACTTCTATCGCTTTCAAGAATTTATTCTTGTCGGCATCACTCTCTGGCTCAAAGTACACCAAAGTGCCTTGCTTGCGTAGCTCGCTAGCCAAATAACGGAGTCCTGCCTCCGCTGCATCAATGAAGAAAATATCGGGTTTAAAATCAAGATTCTCCATAAATGCAGGAGCTTCATCACGAACACGAAGGAATCTGCGTCTTGGGAAACGACTACCAGGAGAAGTTGCTCTAAACGAAGTGCTGTGCTCTCCCGTCATCTTATCTCGCTTATGAGTACAGCGAAGCAAAGTAGTACCACCATTGATACTATTCTTAACAAAACGCACATCTGCACCATATCGTTGCAAGTCGCTTTTAATCTGCAAACCCTGCTCCGATAGGTCGAGATGGGCAATAGGAAAAGTCTTTACGCCCAAATACGATAATATACAAGCAACATTTCCGCAGGTATTACCTACACACTCAGTAACCACGGTTTCGGTAAATTTATTACTTTTGCCAATCTCAAAACCATTAGGATAGTCGCGTATCACTATAGTATCAAGAGCAAAGTTTCCACTCAATAAACAAGTTTTCATAATATAGGTTTTAATAATAAATATTAAACTTTTATAAAAGTTAAACTATCTATTAAACCCGCACAGGCATCTTCCAACAAATCTATCACATATTCAAACCCCTCCTCTCCTCCATAATAGGGATCCGGCACACAATCAGCAAGACAATATTTATCGCAATAATTGGTTGCTAAAGTAACCTTTTGGAAATGCTCAGCCGAAGGAGCACGATTGCTCAACGCTCGCCTATTCTGAGCATCCATACAAACAATCATATCCCACTTATCCCAATCATCACGACGCATAGGGCGCGAAATATGCGTAATATTATATCCACGACGAGCAGCGTGCGCACGCATACGAGCATCGGCACGCTCGCCTTCGTGATAAGCCTCTAATCCCGCCGAATCAATAACAAAATGCTTGGAGAGCCCCCGCTCTTCAAGCATTTTGTTCATTATCGTTTCTGCTATCGGACTACGGCATATATTTCCCAGACAGATAAACAATATTTTCATTGACAAACAAAACAATTATTATTTATCACTCTTAAGAGCCTCCATAATCTTTTCTTGAAGC
>JAEIGA010013744.1_pt1 | contig 12311 bp, 4 predicted proteins | sample 9270691 | NCBI WGS metagenome assembly JAEIGA01 (sample SAMN17057246, study PRJNA624740) | gut metagenome | biome: biome; isolation source: fecal sample | host: Bos grunniens | place: China: Xizang | collected 2019
AGAAGGTTTAATCGAGCGTTATTTAGATGATTACAGCTTTAAGCAGCTATATCTTGCTGACAAGGGCAAAGTTGTACCGACTGAAGTCAAAAGAACTGAAACACAGATAAGCGAAGTGCTTAAAGAAAACTATCAGTTTGTGGTTGATAAGTTAGGTGCAGAATTGCTTGAGTCATCTAAGCCTATGGACTCATACACACCACCTCTTACTGCAAGGGTGCAATGGTATGAAAAACACGGAGAAGCACTCAAAGAAGCTTTTGCAGAATATTGGGCAGATGATGGCACAATGACAAAAGAGGAAGCTCTTGAAATAGCAAACTCTGCAAGTGCAAGGTATTGGGTAAGAGAAGTCAAAGCAATTACCGATTATATAAAAACAGGCGGTATAACTATAAAAGAAGAAGCAGATATACCTTCTACAAATGCTCTTATTGATGAAAAAATCAATGTTGCAGAATACAAAGAGTGGTTAGCTAATCTTTTTAGCGGAATCGAAGGCTCGTCAGGTATTCGTAACAGTAAAGATTTATTTGCACCAAGCGGAAAAAGAAGAAGCTTCTCTCAACTTCACGATCCTGTAACAATCGATAATATTATCAAAGTTATGCGGAAATCAAACCAAAAGGGACAGGGTGCTTTTGGTACAGGCAATATTCAGGGTGCATCGGCTCAAGAGTTTGGCTCGGTCGCAGAAATGAAAGCTAACTCTGACCGATTAGGTGTGATGGATGAAGCTGAACATAAAGAAATCACACAGCAAATCAATGATAGAATCTTTGAAATAGCAGAGAGATATTCTAACGGCAAAGACCTTATGGATGCTCAAACAACTATCGTTGAAGCGGTTTCTAAATACGAAACAAAAGAAGGTATTGCAAGGTATCTCAAGCAGTTTGATTATGTTTACAAATATACCGATTCTATTGGTAATGACATTATCGAATTGAGAGATTACATCAGAAGCATTCCTACACCATACTTTGAAGCAAAGCCACAAAGAGCAGTAAGCTTTGATGAAGTTGCAGCTTTTGTTATTCCTCGTGATGCCGACATAAAAGTGAAGCAGGAACTTCTGAACAAAGGTTACTCAATCGCAGAATATGACCCTAAAATCGAGGGTGACAGACAGCGAGTAGTTAATTCGTTTGAAGAGTACAAATTCAGTCTCTCCGAAGAAGGTGAACAAGGCTTTACTCCCCTTTTGAGTCACGAAGCACAGAGCAAATATGCAAGGACAGTACAGCCTACGGACATCGCACCAACTACCGAGGAAACCTCGGCAACTGTTTCCAAAACGGAACAGGTTGAGGGTCTCGTCAACGAAGATGATTATGCACCTATAACGGAAGAAGAAGCATTAAGAAATCTTGAAGCTGACAGAGATTATATCAACAGTCTCACAGATGCAGATATGCCGCCTGAATTTGATGCACCAATATATGTGCCCGATACAACGAGCATAAAGGAAAAATCATTGAAAGATATCTCTGCTATGGCAAAGGATATACTCTTCCTGACACCTAAAGAGAGACGAGCTATTGAAGGTGTTGTGCAGAAGTTCAGCACTTCAGAATCACAAAGCAAAGCAGAACTGTTTGATGAAATCAATAAACTGTTCGGTGAAAAATCGTGGACTGAAAGAATTGAGGAAGTTGCTGAGATACAGCAGGTTTTAAGAGGATATAAGATAAACGTATCACCTTTCATAAAGAGAGACATCACAGATTATACGCAGTTTATGAGACGGAACTTCGGAAAGATAATATTCTCAAAAGAAGGCTTACCTGTTGATACTGCATATATGGAACTATCGGAAAAATATCCGAACTACTTCCCGGCTGAAATTATCAATCCGTCAGAACAGCTTTTACAAATGTCAGATATTGCGAATATGGCAAAGGATGAAACTCAGACATATGAGTTAGACGATGATGTTATACAGGAAGCAACAGACGTTATTGTAGAAGCGGTAAATTCATATAAGGACAAGCAGTTGAAGAAGGTCTCAGAGAGAGAGAGCAGAGCTGCTTTAAGAGATGAACTGAGAAAGGATAAGGAAGCACAGAAGGAAGCAACATTAACGAGATCAAAGCTTCACAACAACATTATGGAAGGCATCAAAGGCAGGTTTACTGAAAAAGGCTTTGATTTTGATGAAGTGCTGAACAACGCGAAGAACCTTGCGACCTTCAGGACAGTTGACAATATTCCTCAGAGAGTTATGGAAAAGGCTCTCGGATATAAGCAGGGACAGATACTTGCTGACGAAACTGTAAACAAGGTCGCACAGAATGAAAGTGAAGGTATTAAATGGCTCAATTCCTTTACCGACAGAAAGAATGGTTTTCTTGCTCAGACTTCAAAGCAGTATGATATTAAACCCGGAAGCAAAAAGAGTGCAGCTGCTCAGATGTATGCAGAAGGTTTTTATGTAGGCAAGAACGGTGGCTTCATCGAATACGGTGACAGAGAACTTGCGATAGATTTCCCTGATGTAAAGGTACAGGAAAATATCAAAGGTCTTGCTAATGATCCTCGCATCCGTCAGATTTACGATGAAACCCTTGAAGCTATCAACGAATCGAGAAGAAGAAATCTCTATCCTGAAATTCAGAGACTTGATAATTATTTCCTGCATTTCAGAGCTATGGAAGATATGTTCTCTCGTTTAGGTTTACCTTTCAATCCGAATGACATCAAAGCTAAAGATTTGCCGACAGACTTAAACGGTGTAACAGCCGACTTAAAACCCGGTCAGCCTTATTTCGCAAGTGCGATGCACCGAGAAGGAAAGAGAACATCCTTTGACTTACTCGGTGGTTTAGAAAGATATTTGTCGAGTGCAAAGAACCAAATCTATCACATTGACGATATTCAGACATTGAGAGCCTTGAGAAACTATATTGCTGACACATACGGACAGGCAAAGGGATTAGAAAGCCTTGATAATCTCACAGAGGAAGAAGCACAGGAGAGAATTGAGCAAGTGTATGGCTCACATCTTTCAACCTTTGCAAAATTTCTGAACGAAGAAGCAAATGTACTTGCAGGTAAAACAACTCTCATTGACAGAGGTTTAGAGGGTGTTATCGGCAGACGAGGTATCACCTTCCTTGATACTCTCAACAAACAAGTTGGCAGTAATATGGTAGGATGGAATATTTCATCTTCCTTGACAAACTTCTTGCCTGTTGCACAAACCTTTGCGAAAACAAATAAATTCGATTTCACAAAAGCATTTGCACAGACTGTCTCAAGTAAAATCGGCTCTATCTTCGGCAAGACTGATAGTTTCATAGAAAACAATCCTACTATTATCAGAAGAAAAGGTGCAGACAGATTTTATCGCACACCTTTCCAAAAGATAGGTGATTCAGGATATATCTTAATGAGTGCTGTCGATAATGTTTCCACAGAACTTATCGTAAGAACAAAATACAATGAGTTAATCCGCAAAGGTATGGATGAACAGAAGGCATCCTTCGAAGCGGATAAGTGGGTGTCTCGTTTAATGGGTGACAGGTCACTCGGTCAGCAACCTCAGCTCTTTAATTCAAAGATGCTTGGATTGGTTACAAAATTTCAGTTGGAAGTACGCAACCAATTAGACAGCCAATTCTACGATACGATACAGGAAGCAAAGGTATCCAATGAGGAAATCGAAAACAAGCTTCTGAAGAACGCTAAAACTGCCGCAAAGGTAACCTCTGTATTCGTTCAGCTTGCCGCTGTTCAACATCTTTACGGAATGGCTTTTGAGTCTATCGCAGGTTATAACCCTGCTTTTGATATCATCGATGTCTTAATCAAGGCTTGTGGCTTTGACGATGACGAGGAAGATGAAGATACTGTTTTAGACAATATCGAAGAAGGCTTCCTTGCTTTGCTTGAAGATTTACCGTACACAAGTACATTTACAGGCGGAAGAATACCTATCTCTTCAGCGTTGCCGATAACGGAATTTATCAAAGGTAAAGACCAATACGGTAATGAAGTTTCAAGATGGGATACCGTCAAGGATGCGGCACCATATTATCTGCTTCCCACAGGCTACGGACAGTTAAAGAAAACTGCTCAAGGCTTGGGAATGTTCTCTGATGAGCATCCGACAGCAGGTTCTTACACCGATAGCGGAAACCTTCGTTTCCCTGTTGCTGATACTTTTACAAATCGTGTTCAGGCAGGTGTATTCGGTCAGTATGCGAATGAAAATGCTCGGACTTATTTCGATGAAGGCTATGCACCTTTGAAAGAAAAGCAGATTCAGGAATATGTTGATGTGGAAATGCCTATCAAGGACTATTGGCAGTACAGAGAGGATTTAAAGGGTCTTGAAACCTTAGAGGAAAAATTCAATTTCATTGCCGATATGGACTTACCTGTAGAAAAGAAAAACATCTTAATTAACAATATCGTTGACCGTAAAGAAAAGGTTGATCTTGAGAATTATGATGACTTCGAGAACTACGAAGAGTTTGACTTCTATGCAAAGAATACAGAGAAGTATAATTTCCTGCAGGACAACGGTGTTTCATATAAGGAATACAAGTCAAGTGAGGATGCCAAAGAAAACTACGATGCTGTTTATTCTTGGTGGAAGAACAATCCTGAAAAGGTCACAGTCTCAAAAGCTGTTACCGACAACGTGATTGATTACAGAAGTTATGCAAGTGAGCTTGATGACATCAGAGCAGACAAGGACAGCAACGGAAAGTCTATAGTCGGTAGTGCGAAGAAAAAGAAGAAAGCGTACATTTGGGGTCTTGATATTGACGAAGGTGCAAAGTACATTCTCTTCAAGAACGAGTACAAAGCAGATGATACCTACAACTACGATATTATCGACTATCTCAACAGCAGGGATGACATTTCCTATGATGAAATGAACACTATCTGTGAAGAGTTAGGCTTCAAGGTTGACAGAGACACAGGCAGTATTTCTTGGGATTAAGGGGTGACGAATATGAGCAAACAAGACAGGCAGGGAGTCCGAACTCCTGCCGACATTGAAAGAAAGTATAACCTTGGGCAGTTAAACGCTGCCCAAGGGGGAAAGCAAGATATATTGATTTCTCAGCTTACACAGACACTTAATCAGTTTATGGCAACAACAAATGCAAGGCTTGAAGAAGTGGATGAGGTAAATAAGGGATATTTCAATACAGATTCAGAAGCTTTTTATAAGGAATATAAAGACGGAAACTTTTCCGGTGCAATCAAGCCTGAAAGCGGAAAGCTGTATATCGACTTGCTTACAAATACTTTATATCACTATACCGACTCTTCTTTTGTTGCCTTTTCAGGTGGCTCAGGCGGTTCAGGTGGCTCAGTTAATGTGGATTACATAACAGATGAAGAGTATGAAAACATAATGAAAGAGGTGGGAATATGAGCAAAGAAACCATAAGTCCTGAACAGTTCAGAGACAGTCTTATCAGACTGCTTAATGCGACTGTTAATAAAAAAGACAAGGGTATTCCTAACGGTGTTGCTGATTTAGACAGAAACGGTCTTATTCCCCTTTCACGATTACCTGACGATGCTATCACAAAGATATGGGAAGGTAACGGAAATCCACCCACAGGCACCGAGCATACTATGGCTATTGATTACGATACAGGCTATCTGTATTACAAAGATGAATTCGGATCGTGGAAGAAGATTGCCGGGGGTGGCGGTGGTTCATCAGGTGGAGATTCATCTACGATAACTCTTAATCCTGAATGGCAAGAGAAAACACTTTCATACGGTGATGACTGTATTCTTAATTTTAATTGGAGTTCAGTTTTTGGCGGCAACACCACAGGTATGGGAACATTCTCTCTGTATGTAACAACTGCAGAAGGTGAAGAAAAGAAAGAGTCATACCGAATCACACAAGGCTCTCATTCAATCAATCTTACAAGCTATCTTGCACTCGGTGACACGGAAATAATCATCCGAATTACTGACAGATACAACAATATGGCTCAGGCTATTCTTTCGATTAAGACAGTCAAGCTTTCAATGACCGAGTCATTTGACGAAGCAAAGGTATATACATCTAACTTCAATTATTACTGCACACCTTCAGGAGCAAAAGGTAAGACAAAAAATATGTATGTCGAGCTTGACAGTGACACCGTTATTAACGGTGCGGCAACTACAGACGATGGTATATTGCAGTCTTATCCGATGTCGGTAAATGCACACGGTGTACACTCAATCAGAGCATATTTCACCTGTGAGCTTAATGAAGGAGCAGAGCCTATACGGTCAGAAGAAGTATACAGTGAATTTGCATATGTTGTTAAGGGTGAAACAACACCTATCATAACAACTGACTGCGGTGTTAATCAGTTAGAAGAATTTGATAGTGTTAACGTTGGTTGGTATGTGTTTACTCCCAATGAAGACGGTTCGACTGCAGGTTACACACCGAGGGTAGAAATATACGAAAGCAATCAGACAGAAATTCCTAGCGGTGCAACACCTGTTAAGGTGCTTGAGAATGTTCCTTACGGTGCAAAGCAGGAACATATCTTCAAGGCTGAAAATATAGGTACAAACTATATCTTATTCAAGGTCGGTGACATCGTAAGACCTGTTCTTATGAATGTTACGAAAAGCTCTATTGATGTAAGTGCGGTAACTTCTAACCTTCAGCTTTACCTTACACCGAGAAATCACACTAACAACGATACCAATAAGGATGTATGGGTTTCCGAGACGGTGGAAGGAAGGGTTGAAGCAACACTTGAAAACTTCAACTTCAGGTCTGATGGTTGGGTTACAGATGCAAGCGGCAAAAGCACCGTACTGCGATTAATGGATGAAGCAAGACTGCACATCCCTGTCGGTGTATTTACAGATGCGGTTCAAGACACAGGTCTTGTGATTGAATTTGAAATTGCAACTCACGATGTGCTTGACTATGAAGCAGAAATCATAAGATGTATGAATAGCGGCATCGGTATATCGGTATCAGCAAATCAAGCAACACTCAGCACAGCAAACAACACACTTACAACACCGTTCCGAGAAGGTGAACAGGTAAGAGTAACATTTGTTATTGAAAGTGACGAAACTGCAACTAAGTTGCTGCTTATATACATCAACGGTGTTTTGTCAGGTGCGAAATCTTATACAGGCGGTGACAACTTTGCTCAATCTGTAGTGCAAGGGATAACTGTTGGTTCTAATCTCTGCACAACAGATATATACGCAGTTCGTATTTACAGTACAGCTCTTGGCAGAAACGATATCCTGAACAATTGGATAGCTGACACTCAGGACAGAGAGCTGTTGTTAAGCAGATATAAACGCAACGATATATTTGACGATGTCGGAATAAGTGTTGAACAGCTTCCTGAAGGCTTACCTTATATTGTGTTCTTTGCAAAGGAAGACGATTTGCCGGATGCAAAAGGCATAAAGAAATATGTCAACGGTAAGTATGTTGACCCGGATGAAAAGAGATGTTTCACATTCTCCAATGCTCAAATTAAGGTGCAGGGTACATCTTCATCAGGTTATCCGAGAAAGAATTTCACTCTTACTTTTGATGATGTTGAAGGCATTATGCTTAACGGTATAAAGGCATACGATTTTCAGATTAACGAAAGCTCTTTACCGACAAACAGCTTTTGCTTCAAGGCAGACTATGCTTCAAGTGAAGGTGCAAACAACGTTGAGCTTGTTAAACTGTTTAACGATATCTGTCCTGTTAAGACTCCCCCGCAGTTGGAAGATGAAAGAGTAAGACAAGGTATTGACGGATTCCCTATGGTGGTTTTCTGTTATTACGATAATGCTTATTATTTTATCGGAAAGTATAACTTCAATAACGATAAAAGCACACCTGAAATCTTCGGTATGGTTAACGGTGTTGAAAGTTGGGAAGTTACAGACAACGGTACAGCTATAGGTGAATACCGTGAAGATGATTTCGATACTCTCGTATATGACAAAAACTCTGATACTTGGTCGGAAAAGTGGTTAAACACATTTGAAGCAAGATACCCGGAAGATTATACAGGATATAAAAAGCTTCAGGAAATGGTTTCCTGGGTCAAGTCCACAAACAGATGGGATGCTGATGAAAAAAGGAAGCTAAGTGAAGCGGTTACCTACGGTGACAAAACCTACGAATATGACAGCAAGGAATACCGAAAAGCAAAGTTCATCAACGAAGCTTCGGAATACTTTGATGTTCAGCATTTATGCTTTTTCTATCTGTTTACAGCGTTTTTCCTTATGATAGATAACCGAGAAAAGAATACCTTCCCAACGAGATACCTTGACGGTCTTTGGTATTTCTTACCCTATGACTTTGACTCAGCTATCGGTATCAACAACTCAGGTGAATTGGTATTCGGACACGGTCTTGAGGACATTGATGAAGGTGTATATAACGGTAAGGATTCTGTTCTTTGGTGCAACGTCAGAGATTATTTTGCAGATGAAATTGAAACTATGTACATCAGTCTGCGTTCTAATGGCTTATTGACCTATGATGATGTGGTAAGAAGATTTACTGATCATCAGAGGTTATGGGGTGAAGCTATCTTCAACGAGGATTCTTATTACAAGTATATTGCTGTTATGCTTGGTGAAGAAGGTACAACAAGATATTTAGCTATGCTTCAGGGAAGTAAAGAAGCACAGAGAAATTATTGGTTGTATAACCGTTTTAGGTATTTTGACAGTAAATATGTAACAGGTGATGCCTATGATAGCAGGATTATCATAAGACCTAACGTTAATGCAGACATAGTTATCACACCTTATACAGATACTTACCTTGCAATTAACTTCGATAGACTGACAGGTGAATATAAGCCTATACCGCAACGAGCTTTTAAGGGTGTTCCTGTTGCATTCAGCAATCCGAAAGCAGAAGCACAGAATGCTGTAGTTCATATATATAATGCTTCGCAGATTACCGACTTAGGAGATTTGTCAACACAGTTAACATCTGAATTTGACGGTAAAAGTGCTGTCAGATTGCAGAGACTTGTTCTTGGCAGTGATAATATTATCAACGATAAATTTGATAACTTGAGCTTAGGTAGTAATAAGCTCCTGAAATTACTGAATGTAAAAAATTGCCCGACTCTCAGCGGTATTATTGATGTAAGCGGCTGCAGCGGTATTGAAGAAGCATACTTCGAAGGAACAAGTATTACGAAATTAACACTTCCGACAGGTGGTAGTTTAAGAGTATTACATCTTCCTGAAACAATCACCGACCTTACTGTTATCGAGCATAAGGTAACGGATTTCTCGATGCCGAATTACAACAATCTTTCAACTCTTTGGCTTGAGCTTAACGAGACTTCAAAAAACACTTTCGACCTTAAATCAATCATCAGACCTATGTTAGAACGATTCAAGGCAAGTGAAGAAGGTGAACTAGGTAGATTGAGAGTAACAGGCTTTGAGCTTACAGGTGACAACGCATTTGACACAGCACAGGAAATTCTTGATTTCTATAAGGATATACGCACTTACTTCAGAGGTTTGGATGCTAACGGTAATGCAAGTCAAGATGAAACTTATTTACAGAATATGCTTGTGGGCAAAATCAAGGTAAAAGAAAGTCCGATTTTAGGCACACAGCTTGAAGAAATGAGAGTGCTGTTTCCGTATGTCAAAATTGATTATGACAAGGTGCAGTCAACAATTTTCTTCTATCACGATGAAGAAGGATATAACCGTTTGTATAACTCACAGATTATTGAAGACAACGGTAACGCAAGAGACCCTGTTCCAATTGTCGGTAAACCACCGACCTATTATGCACCAACTACCACTAACAATGGCGGCACGGAAGACAATACCTATAGGTATGTCTTTACAGGTTGGTCAGGCTCTTTGGAAAATGTAAATACTCTCCGAAGACTCAATGCTGTTTACCGTCACGATCTGAAATACTATCGTTCGTTCATAGACAGAGGTAATTATGTTCCCGTTAATGGAAAAGACCAAAACGTATATTATGCTCTTAGCGGTGAAAACAATGTTATCGAACCTGCAAATCCCTCAAGCTATCTGACAGAGGAAAACGGTATTTCCTATCAGCACGATTTTCTCGGATGGGCAGAAAAAGGCACAGGAAATTATTCATCACAGGTGCCTAATATCAAAGCAGGTGACAAGACCAATATTGTGTATGAATCTGTTTACGATAAGAAACAGGTGTATATCGTTAAATATCTCGATGAAGCAACAGAAATCGGCAGAGCAGCATATTTCTACGGTGACAGAGTTACAAAGCCGAGTAATCCCACAAAGAATCATGATTGGCGTAACACCTACACATTCTCACATTGGGAATTGGAAAACGGAACAGAAGTAACTAACTTTAACGATATAATTGTTACAGGGGATATGAATATCTATGCTATATTCGATGCTACTGAGATTGATTATATCGTCAGATTCAGGAAGCATTACGGTAGTGTGCTGCAGACTTTAAGCGGAACTTATCATTATGGCACAACTTATGATGAGTATTACACAGGTGCAACATCGTGGAGTTATACTTCACCGAAGAATAGAGAAGAAACCTTGAAGGGTTGGAGAGTGAGACCTTCACTTTCAAGCGGTACATTCTACTTAGACTATGTTACAATTTTAGATGTTGTAGAGGAAGTCGCATTGGCTGTTCGTAATTCTAATCCCGGTCTGTATAATACAGGTGAAGTGGGTTACGTATGTGACGATGATTTTTCGACAGAACGAGGATTTAACATCGGTGTCAGAAACATTCTTCAGGTGCATCATCAAATCCGTCTTAATATGACGTTTGCACACACATTACCTGATACAACAACATTTAAAAATGTCAGTGTTTCTGTCAGTAGAAGGTGTGAAGGTTATAGAGACGGTATAACTCATTATGCTTGTCGAATGAAGTGTTATTTTCAGCATTATATCGGTGACGGTGATTATACAAACATAAGCGGTGCTTCAGCCGCTGATTTCTTGATTGATAATGAAATCATAGAAACTAAATATGTTTTAATGATAATTAATGGTTCAACGCTGTCACAAGCATTAAGTTGGATGACCAAAAACGTAAGTGAGGTAAACAACAAAAACACACCGCTTATTATTATGGGTTCGAACTTATATGTTCGTGAAATTGATATAACGATGTATTACACAACTTAAATCAAAGCACTCTCTTCTGAGGGTGCTTTTTATTTTGGGGTAAGGGGGTGACACCGATGAACTTAACAGAAATAGCTACGTTCATTACTGAAATGGGGGTGATTATAGCTTTTATTGTCTCCGTTACACGATGGATAAAGAAGCTTATCAACGGACAGAAATGTCAGTTAAGAAACGATATGTTGGAAATCTATTATAACAACAGAGAAAAAGAGCAAATACATCAGTATGAGTATGAAAGCTTCGTATTTATGTATGAATCCTACAAGGCTCTAAAGGGCAATTCATTCATTGATAAAATCTATACAGAGGTACAGTCTTGGGAGATTGTACTATAAAGAAAGGTGATTTATTATGACAAAGAAAACTTTCACAAAGGAAACTTTCCGCAGAATGGGAAGAACATTCCTTCAGGCAGCTATTTCTTATATTGCTGTAAATATTACTATTGTTGATTTCAACGCAACAGAAGAGGTCCTGAAGTCTGCTCTTGTCGGTCTCGGTGTCTCTGCCTTGTCAGCAGGAATAGCAGCGGTTATGAACCTTGAAGAAGTCACAGAAATTACTGAAAGTGAGGTTGAATAATTATGGCAACAGTAAAAATCGGTCTTGATGCAGGTCACGGACTTAATACAAGCGGCAAACAGACACCTGATGGTATCAAAGAATGGACTCTGAATGATAAGGTCAGAGATAAGGTTGTTAAGATTCTTGCCGACTATGATTGTGAAATCATACACACAGATAACAACGAAGGCAAGGTTGACGAAACTCTTGCTGACAGAGTTGCTATGTATAAGAAAAAGGGTTGTGCTGTGTTCATTTCAATTCATCACAACGCAAATACAGGCAAGTGGAATACTGCAACAGGTGTAGAGATATTCACCGACAAAAATCCGACTGCAAAGGATAAGGAACTTGCAAACTGCATTTATACAAGACTTGTAAAATACACAGGTATGAAAGGCAGAGGTATCAAGGAAAAGGATTTTTGGGTTATCAATCAGGACACTATTCCTGCGGTGCTTGTCGAAGGCGGTTTTATGGATGGTGTGAAAGACTACAAGTACATCATTACCGATGAAGGTCAGACAGCATATGCGAAAGCAGTTGCAGAAGGTCTGATTGAGTTCTGTGATCTGAAGAAGAAA
>JAEIGA010013745.1_pt1 | contig 12311 bp, 7 predicted proteins | sample 9270691 | NCBI WGS metagenome assembly JAEIGA01 (sample SAMN17057246, study PRJNA624740) | gut metagenome | biome: biome; isolation source: fecal sample | host: Bos grunniens | place: China: Xizang | collected 2019
GGTTGGCAATATCAAACACTACTATGAGTATGGCGTAAAAGCCGTTTCTCCTACTGCCTATATGATTCTCGAACACTGGGGTGGCAATATGGGTTCTGAGCGTCCACAACTCGTTAATGCAGGTATGATGTGTTGGGATAACACCACCAACGCTTACTACCAAACCGCTATGGGATGGCTTAAAGATGGTGACGATCTAACACCTGCTAATAAGGACAACTACGTTACCTACTGCGAGAGTCACGATGAGGAACGCGCTTTCTTCAAGGCTAAACAATGGGGTAATGGTAATCTCCAAAATAGCGAGGAGGATCGCGCAGCGCGCGTACCTTTGAATATGGCATTCTTGACTATGCTCAATGGTCCTAAGATGTTCTACCACTTCGCTGAACTTGGTTACGATAATTCTAAATATCAAAACGCACAAGGTCAATGGGGTAAGAATGACTACGGAATCGCTAGCCAACTTGGTGCAGACTACGACTGCAAGATGCAAGCTAAAATGCGTCCTGAGACATGGTTAACCTCAGGCCATTGCCGTCTCGAGGCTTTCATTAAGGTAGGTCAAATCATCCAACTTCGTACCCGTCTCATCCCTGAGGTGTTTGAGGGTAACCCAACTGCTGTTAGCCTTGGTTCTGGTAAGAAGTTACGTACTGTCCAATGGGGTAGCGATGTCTATGTTGCAGGTAACTTTGATGTAACTGGCAACCAGACTGTTACTGTTCCTTCTGGCACATGGTACAACTACCTAGAGCAAAAGAAACAAACAACTACAACCATTACTTTGGCTCCAGGTGAGGTAGTTATTCTTACTGGTAAGGAACTCCAATTGCCACACATCAAGACAGATGTAGAGAATGTACTTCTTCCTGGTACATCTTCTGAGATCTTCCCTCCATACAACGTGACTATCTATAATCTTAATGGTCAAGTTGTATCTGTTCAAAACAATGTAGATCAAGCTAATATGGGTGTATTGAAGAAAGGTCTCTACCTAGTTCAATACGAGAAGAATGGCAAGACTACTACTCAAAAAGTTATGCGCTAATCAATAGCCAGTTCTATACGAATAAAGCTGCGTTTCATCGCAGCTTTATTTTTTTTCTAACCTCTAACCAACCCCTTATCTCCATTGGAACCTCATTGAGACCTGATTGGAACATCGCTGTATCTCTACCTTAACTCTACCATAGGATTCCGCTACCCTTGCGCTACCTTTAGGCTATCTTAAACCTGCTGATATATTCCTACCTAGTACAAAAAAAGATGCTCTCTTTAGAGAACATCTTTTTTCTTTTATTTCCAACTTGTATTATAACAAGTAGCGAACGCCAAGTGTTACACCGCTAATGATTCCGTTCAAACCAAAACCAATGTTGCCTGCTGTGTTATCTACACCAAGGGTTGGACGCAAATCCAATGATAGTTGCAATGGGAACCAGAAATCATACTCTACACCAACGTGAGCTGCTGCACCTACATACCAATGGGTATCCTCATTTGGATCAAACAAGTTGTACATACCACCTGATGCACCTAGACCAAGAGCCCATTTCCACTCACCTTTGTAGTCCCATGGAATTGCTGTACCGAATGGGTTGATCCAATCGTATGTTACTTTTGCACCAAGACCATTGAATCCAGGAATGTTTATTGATACATCAAGCATGTTTGCCTCGCCGAGAGAATGTTGGTAAGATAGATCAACACCATAACCCAAGTTCACACCAATAGCGCGTGGTTGAGCTACCGCTGTAGTTGCGCCTACAAATGCCAAAATAGCAACCAAAAGAATACTCTTTTTCATAATGATAATGTTTTTTAATTTTTTATAATATTTTTTCTATTAATTTTGTCATTCACTTTTTCTTTTGACAAAAAATAACCCATTTTGTTAGAATATTTCCGCAAAGGTACTATTTTTTTTTGGACTATACAAATATTTTACATTTTTTTAAACAAAAAAAATGGTCAGTCTTTTTCAAATCTTGCATATCTAAAAAAAAAATTGTACCTTTGCACCCGTAAATATTACGAGTAATATTCCGAATTTTATAATACCAAATAGTACAAAAGATTATGTTGATTTCTAATCGTATTGCTGCACTTGAAGAGTCAGCTACACTACAGGTTGCAGCACTTTGCCAACAACTCCGCGCAGAAGGAGTTGATGTTATTGGTCTATCATTGGGCGAACCTGATTTCCCAGCTCCAGCACACGTTAAGCAGGCTGCTATTGATGCTGTCAACAATGACATTTCTCACTATGGCCCAACTCCTGGTTTTCCTGCCCTTCGTCAGGCTATAGCTGATACGCTCAACAAGGATATCGCTGCTTATCCTGTTCGTCCTTATAATGCTAATGATATCGTAGTTTCTGTGGGTGCTAAACAGGCTCTCTGCAATGCTATTGAAGCTATTATCGGTCCTGGTGATGAGGTGATCATGCCTACACCATGTTGGGTTAGCTACGTGGAGATGGTCAAGATTGCGCAAGGCAAAACAGTTTTGGTTAAAACAACCATGGAGAACAATTTCTGCTTGACTGCAGAGCAACTTCAGGAGGCTATTACGCCTAATACCAAACTCCTCATGTTGTGCTCTCCTAATAACCCTACCGGTTCTGTGTATACATATGAGAATCTTAAAGCCATTGTGGAAGTCCTCAAACAACATCCACAAATCGTTGTGCTTGCAGACGAGATCTACCAACATATTCTATATACTGGCAAACACGAGACTTTGGCTCAGTTCCCAGAGATCGAAGATAGGTTGATTATTATCAATGGTGTCAGCAAGGCATATGCTATGACTGGTTATCGTATAGGATGGCTCGCTTGTCACGACAAAGATTTTATCACCGCAGTCAAACGTCTCCAAGGACAGACCATCAGCTGTGCTACTACCATCGCTCAGAAAGCTGCTGAGGCTGCATATGTTGGCCCACAAGATTGCGTTGAGCACATGCGCCAAGCTTTTGAGCGTCGTCGCAATCTCATAGTAGGACTAGCTAAGGATATTCCTGGCATGAAGGTTCTCGAGCCACAAGGTGCCTTCTATCTCTTCCCAGATGTTTCTGCTTTCTTCGGCAAACAATACCAAGGACAGACCATCAACAATGCCGACGAACTGGTTACCTATCTCCTCCAAGAGGCACATGTCGCTTGTGTATCAGGTAGTGCTTTTGGCGAAGATAAATGCATTCGCTTCTCAGACGCAACCAGCGAGGATCTTATTGTAGAAGCTATGCGCCGCATGAAGGAGGCACTTGCCAAACTCGCATAACCGCCTAACCGCCTAACTGGTTAACCGATATAATAAAATAGAGAAGGGAGCATCACGCTCCCTTCTTTTGTTTCTCTGCCTGCCGTCCTGCTATACTTAGTTGGATAGAGTTAAACAGGTTTTGCCATATGATGTATACAGCTGGTGCCATCGACGCTATCGGTACTAGATATGCCTGTGCCATCCATATGGCTAGGGTAGTATTCTTCTGACCAAATGCTTGCCCCGCCGTTATTTGGCTCACTTTCTGCATCGAGTAGTTGGCGGCCTCTGGATTGATGAGCACATCCTTATAGTCATGCCCTTTTGTTCCTGCTGGATGGTGATATCCTATCCATTTACCTAGGCCAAACTGCATAAGACATGTTATGAGTGATCCTATGCATATGATGACGATGGTCCATAGACTATAACTCTGATGTATAAGCGAGTAGGTCAGATCGCCCATCAGGATGACCAGTGTCACCACCCATACATAGAAGGGCATACTCGCCATTTTTCTTGGCAGTACAAAGCGCTTCTCGCTTCCTTGCTTTCTTTGATATTGATCATAGACGTATCGTATCAACCATGCAGCTAGGAATGGGGCTATCAGTAGTGGCGATATCTTACGCAGTATCATCCAAAAGGCTTGGCTGAATTCAATACTTGCTTCAGGATTAACAATAGGGAAGAAGATCGGTACGACAATTGCCGTTGCCATATTGCTGAGCAAGGTGAATGATGTTAGGTTCTGTATACTACCTCCCAACTTACCTGCTATGATAGCGGCTGCGCTTGCGGTAGGCATTATCACGCACAACATCAGTCCTTGCGAAATGATCGCTACGTCCTGACTTGCCAGTTGGGTGTGTTGCCCTAAAACATATTCCAGTCCATAGTACAGCGTGACACCCAATACCAACTGAACTACTAGCACTAACCAGTGCCACGTTCTTAGTCGCAGATCTGCGGGATTGATCTTACAGAAGGTGAAAAAGAGCATCAGGAAGATGAGCGGCGGCAACATCCATGTCATATGCCTAAAAATAGCATAACCCGCTACGCCCACTACCATTGCTAATGCCAGTGCATTGCGCTCTAAAAATGATTTTATACGCTCCATCTCTGCCCTTAACTCGCTTATCTATTCACAGCCTTTACACGATATCCTGCGGCCTTTAGTTGAGCCAACAATCCATCTTCGCCTCCTAGATATATAGCATTCAGTGTAATAAAGGCCTTACCTTCCTTCAGGTATGGACGGAGTCGTTTGACCCATTCTTTGTTTCGCTTACTATATACCATATAGTCAGAATAGGATAGAGTAGAGGTGTTGTCTGGTCCTTTGACGGTATATGCCATATCTGATAGGCGTCCATATCGATACATCTCGCATAGTGTACGCTCTAGTTGTATCTCTTTTTCTGTATGCTCAACTATCTTGCTCAGCTCTTTGCATTGCCACTCAAATGGTTCTCGGTCAAAGATCATATACATGGTCTCACCTATATTGTCCAAACCATATATGGGCGTGTTGTTTTGTATTGCAACTGCCTCAAAAAAAGTTTCCATCGAGCGATCCTCGTTGTAGCCCAACCATTGTTTCAAGAGTTCATTACGAAACATTTCTGTCAGATAGGATGGTTTCATCCTACACAGTTTGTCCATACCCATACCAATATGGAAACTTAGCGCATCATCGATAGCCTCATATTCCTTTTCTGTGAAGAAGTTGTGTAGTACGATCGAGTCGGGTAGCAATGCCACTTGACGTAAGGCTGCTATGGCTTCGTAATCTTGCATAGCAAACTCTGTTATGACCTTGTCACACGCACTAAAACATTTGAATACATTAGGGATCGTGTCGATGAATGACATGTCCACTAGTCTATTCGTGGCTAGTATATAGGATGGGGCTGATGCCGCATTGCTAGACACCTTATACAGTACTTGCGCATTAGTCGTATGCACACCTACAACCCATAGTATGAGTAGTGTGATTCTCCACTTCATATTCATGTACTTGCTTAACTGCATGGATGCTTACTGAAATCTTGAGATTAAGTTGTATGCTTGGTATATACCTGCCTCTCCAGCTTTGCTCAAATCAGCAAGTCCTTTTTCTATTTCGTTGATAAAGATATAGGTCAGTCCTCTGTTGAAGTAGGCCTCTGCAAAATCTCCGTCTACACTGATCGCTTGTGTGTAATAGGATATTGCTGCACGGAAGTCCTGCTGTATACACAACATGTTCGCCTTATTATAGTAGGCAAAGGAGAAGTCGCTCTGTTTGCTGATGACGTAGTCATAGTCGCGCAACATCAACTCAAAATCTGCACTCTCTGTTGTTTCGCCCATCGCACGTTTATACTCGATGAGCTTATATCGCCAGTTCGCACGACAGAAATATGCAAAGTATAACTCACCATCTATCAGAGTCGCTCTAGTGATATCATCTATGGCGGAAGAATAGTCTTGTACCAATGCAAACTCCATGGCGCGTGCTAGATATGCCGCACACAGTTCTTGACTATATGCTGATGTGTATCCTATGCCTTGCTCTAGTCTATCTATTTGTGCTGAGATAGCGCTAATCTGTGTAAAGTGTTGATCGACCATTTCTGCCGTCAGTGTCAACTCCTGTGTCGTAAATCGCAATGGTGCTGGCAACTTCTTAAGGTTGTTATACGCATCTACACTTGCCAATGTGTAATTGGTTTGTCTTAGCGTCGTTGCATTATTTTGAGTCGCATAATATGACAGCAGGATGTTAGGCTCGTTCACCACGTCCGTGTGATGCTTTTGTACTGCACCTCGTGTATCGCTGTCGTACTTGTTTTCTTCCTCGCTCGCTTCTTGATTTTGTGCTGCCAGGGTTGAGAACTCTTTGCGTCGATCACGTTGTTGGGGTTGCGATGCGGCTAGCTGCATCGATGTTTGCAGCGATTGAATACTATCTTTCTTTTGCTCTAGTTCATATGCCTGTTGGCGCAATTGATAGGCTGCTTTGTTTTCTCCGAGCGATGTCTTTGCTTGTGCTGCCAGATAATAGGCAGGCAAGAAGTATGGATACTGCTGCATGATTCTCTCAAAATCATTCAGCGCTTCTCTCCATTGACGCAATTGCAACTGAACCATGCCACGTTGATATATGGCTTCTATATGGCCAGGATCGATCTCCAATACTTGATCAAAGTCTTCTAAGGCTCGGTTGTAGTCTCCTAACTCTTGGCGTAGTACACCTCTGTTGTAGTAGCATTGCACATCTTTTGGAGACAGACTGATAGCCTTATCATAGTCTGCCAACGCACTGCGATAGTTATGACGTTTGTAGTATATGATGCCTCGGTTGATGTAGTCTCCCGCCCATGTACTGCCTTGGGTGATCGAGCGTGTCAATGACTCCAGTGCATTATCTTGGTCGTTGGACATCAGCTGGACTAATCCTAGTGCAGACCAGTTAGATGGATTTTGCGAGTCATATTCCGTGGCTTTCTCAAAAGAGCTCAACGCACAAACCGTATCATTATTGCGCAGACATATCGTACCCTTTTCAAAGTGCAACGATGCGGACTGTGGGTCGCGGTATAACAGATGATTGATATCCTCCAAGGCTAGATCAAACTGTTTGCGCTCTGCACGAACGTCAGCACGCATAGCGATATAGGTACGGTTCTCTGGCGCAAAGATCAGAGCTTCTGTAAAGTCCTTTTCCGCTTTTTCCAACTGATCCGTCCGTCTGTATACATAACCTCTCGTGTAATATGCACCAGGCTGAAATGGATTGCGCTCTATCGCTGCATTACAGTCTTGTTCTGCTCCGGTGTAGTCTCCCAACTGGATTTTTGCCATAGCTCGCAGCAGGTATGGCTCACTCAGATAGGGTTTTAGTTTGATGACTTGATTGAAGTATTGGATACTCAGTACATAGTCGTCAAAGTACAACGCATTCCTACCAATCGCTGTGATGCGATCGGTGTTGAGCTGTGCCATACTGACTGTACCAATACAGCTCAATAGGAATATGTACAACAGTCGTTTCAATGCTTATCTACAACCTTGATTTGGATTAAACCATCTTGGCACATCAAACCTCTCTCGTTTGTCATAGCACAACTCGTCGTCTGCATATACTTTTTGCATATAGATAGCCCAAATAGGCAATGCTGTGCTTGCTCCTTGTCCTATTGCCATGTTGTCAAAGTGGATTGAACGATCCTCTCCACCTACCCATACGCTCGTCACTAGCGATGGGGTAAATCCGATGAACCAACCATCCGAGTGATTTTGCGATGTACCTGTCTTGCCACCCATTTGTCCTTTCAGTCCATAGCGACTTCTAGCGCGAGCACCTGTTCCGCTGCTCATTACATTGCGCAGCATGTATAGCATCTTGTAGGTGGTCAATTCACTCAGAACCTCATGCTTTTTAGGTGAGAAGGTGGCTATCGTATTTCCGTTGATGTCTTCTATTCGGGTGACATACATAGGGTCTATACGTACTCCCTTGTTAGCAAATGCGGTATATGCGTTGGCCATCTCTTGTACACTTACTTCACATGGACCTAGACATAGACTGACAACCGCTGGTATGTTACCCGATATACCGAACTTACGCATGATTCTAACCATCTGATGTGGGCTGAATAGAGACATCATGTATGCGGTTACCCAGTTACTTGATTGCGATAGTCCCCAGTTGATAGTCACCATCTCTCCTTTGTTCTTGGTGTGACCATCTCGTGGTGTCCAAGGCTTACCTTTGCTGTCCAGCAGGGTTATCTCGTCGTGCAATACACTGTCGCATGGCCAGAAGCCTTCGTTCATTGCCAGTGAGTATAGGAATGGCTTGATGGTTGAACCTACCTGACGACGACCGGTGTTAACCATGTCGTATTGGAAATGCTCAAAGTTTGGACCTCCTACATATGCTTTGACTGCGCCATTCTTAGGATCCATTGACACAAAACCACAACGCAAGAAGTACTTGGTCCATTTGATGGAATCCATCGGAGTCATCACTGTATCTATATCACCCTTGTAGGAGAATACACTCATCTTTACAGGGGTGTTGAATACTTTCAATATTTGTTCCTCATCCAGTCCTTCACGCTTCAATGCACGATATCTATCTGTCTGACGCATCGTACGAGTCATGATGGCTTCTCGGTCGCGTTTAGACAACTTGCGTGAGAATGGAGCATAACTCTTTCTGCGTTTCTCGCGGAAGAATCTGCGTTGTAGATATTGCATGTGTTCGTTTACAGATTCCTCTGCATACTTCTGCATGTGCGAATCGATGGTGGTGTAGATACGTAGTCCGTCTTGATAGAGGTTGTATGGTGTACCATCGTGCTTAAAGTTCTTATTACACCAACCGTATAGTGGGTTCTCCTCCCATTGGCGTTTGTCTAGTTCGTATTGCTGCTTGTTCCATTCTGGATAGTTGCTCTTCTTAGGCTCTTTGGCGGTCATTATTCGACGGATGTACTCTCTGAAGTATGGAGCTATACCTTGCTTGTGATCTACTGGTTGGTAATCCAGTTTTACAGGCAATGCCTTCAGCGAATCACAGGTTTGTGCATCAATATAGTTGTACTTGCACATTTGGTCAAATACCACATTACGACGATTCAGTGCTTGCTCTGGACGACGCATAGGGTTGTATAGCGAAGGATTCTTACACATACCCACCAACATAGCACTCTCTTCCATACTCAGTTGGTCTGGAGTGGTGTTGAAGTATACGTGAGCTGCGGACTTAATACCTACGGCGTTGTACAAGAAGTCAAACTGATTGAGGTACATGGTCAGTATCTCTTCCTTGGAATACAATCGCTCTAGTTTGGTGGCAATCACCCACTCAATAGGTTTTTGCATAGCTCGCTCAAACACATTGCTTGCGCGTGGAGACCACAACTGCTTAGCCAGCTGTTGGGTAATCGTACTACCACCACCTGCTTTACCCATTTTAGCTACTGCACGTGCTAGCGACTTGAAGTCTATACCCGAGTGACCAAAGTATCGAGCATCTTCGGTTGCTATCAACGCATCTAACAAGAATGGAGAGATGTCTGTGTAGTGAACACTCACACGGTTATAACGATAGTAACGACCTATCTGTTTGTGATCTGCTGTAAAGATCTCCGACGCCAACATACTCTTTGGGTTCTGCAACTCGTCCAATGGTGGCAAATAGCCTATCCATCCCTTGGTTGTCATCCAGAATAGTGCGACGATCGATATTATTCCCGCGAAGAATAGTCCCCAGAAAATAAGCAAGAATTTCTTGACAAAACTATTTTTCTTATTTTTCTTTGGTGCTACTGCGGCCTCTGTTTTTACTTCGGCTTTCTCTTCTACCTTTTCAGTTTCAACAGTTGGTTCAGCTACGGCTTCTTCTTTTACCGCTGCTTCCTTGGCTGTTTTCTTCTTTTTGGTTGTTTTTTCTTCGCTAGCAACTTCCTCTACAGGGGTCTCCTCTTTGGTTTTCTTAGCTTTTGTTTTGCGCTTAACATCCTTTGTGGCTACCTCTTTCTCTTCCACCTTTACTTCTGCTGGCTTCTCCTCTACCATTGGTTCTACAACAGCTGGTTCCTCTACTTTCTTCTTTGACGCAGTTTTGCTTCTGGTCGTTTTCTTGACAGCAGGCACCACCTCTTCCTCTTTCTTCTCTGTGGTTTTCTTGGCAGCAGCTTTCTTTGCAACCACTTTCTTAGCTACCTTCTCTTCCACAGGCTTTTCCTCTACTACTGGCTTTACGACAGGTTTCTCCTCCACCTTTTTCTTGGCGGTTGTTTTCTTGGCAGCAGGCACTACCTCTTCTTCTTTCTTCTCCGCAGTTTTCTTGGCAGTTGCTTTTTTTGCAACCACTTTCTTAGCTACCTTCTCCTCCGCTGGTTTCTCCTCTACTTTTTTCTTGGTGGTTGTTTTTTTTGCGGTTTTCTTCGCAGCAGGAACCTCCACCTCGACCTTATTGGTTTCTGGTGCTTCTACTTTTTTTGTTGCCGCTTTTTTTGCGGTAGTTTTCTTGGGTGTAGCAGGGGTAGTAACTATAGTCTCATTCTCAACTACTTTCTCTTCTGTTGCTTGCTTACTACTGGTTTTCTTGGCAACAGTTTTCTTAGGAGTTGCTTTCTTAGCAGTCTTTTTTTCTGCTTTTGGTTCTTTTGGTTGCATATGAAAGAGTGTTAGTTTGTCCTTATAGTTCGTCTTTTTTTAGGATTATAGCGCTTTACATTTTTCTTTTAGCCATGCGGCTTCTTTCTCTGTCAGATGTGGAGCAACTTCGGCGTATACCCACTCGTGGTATGTGTTGATCCAGGCTATCTCTTGTGCTGTCATACGACGCATGTCTATCATGCGTGTGTCGTAGTAGCATATTGTCAGAGTCTCAAACTCGTAGAAGGTCTCACCTGTGGCATGTGCACCCAAGTTCTTTGCCTCACGCACGGCTATCAGGTTCTCTATTCGTATACCATACTCGTTAGCACGATACAGACCTGGTTCGTCTGAGCAGATGTTACCCAGTTGCAGCGGATTGGTGTTGTTGTCAGTGCGTATGTTTTGTGGACCTTCGTGACAGCCCATAAAGTGTCCTACGCCGTGGCCTGTACCATGGCCGTATGTCATTCCCTCTGACCATAGGAATTGGCGTGCCAACACATCCAACTGATTACCGCGTGTGCCCTTAGGGAAGCGTGCGTTGGCCAGTGCAATATGTCCTTTGAGTACGGCGGTATAATCACGCTTAACGGCATCTGTAATCAGCGCCTCGTCGCCGACCCACACGGTGCGTGTGATGTCTGTTGTACCATCCAGGTACTGACCACCCGAATCCAATAGCAATACACCATCACCTACGATATCTGCGCATGCGTCTGCTTCTGCGTGGTAGTGTACAATGGCACCATTACCCTTCCATCCTGCGATGGTGCAGAAACTGTCATCGGTATAGTTCGCACCCATAGCACGCAACTCGCCTAGTTTCTTGGCCAAGGTTATCTCTGTTTGAGGTGTCTGTAGCGCTTCCGTCTCTAGCCAGTAGAAGAAACGAGTCAGTGCTACCGCATCTTTGCGCATTGCTATACGCTCGCCTTCCAACTCTACATCGTTCTTGATGCTCTGCATCTTCAATACTGGACTTGGGCTGACGTTCACACGTTTTACTTGCTCATTGATGGCCTCATAGAGTGCCTCATTGACTTTGCCGCCGTCGTACATGATGCTACCTACTTGCAGTTGTTGTAGGTATGCAAATACTTGGTCGTAGTCTTCTACGCATACACCTATTCTCTCTAGGTAGGCATGTGCTGCGTCGTCTAGTTTATTTGGTGCTACAAACAATGTGCATTTGTCTATTTCTACAACCACATAACTTATCAAGCATGGGGTATAATCCACATCCTTACCGCGGATATTGAGCAACCATCCTATCTCATCCAGAGCACTCACAACTAGTGCTTCGCAGCGTTTATCTTTCATCGCTTGACGCACGCGCGCTAGCTTGCTCTCTACGCTTTCGCCCGCATATGTCTCGCTGTACTCGTAGAGTAGCGAGGTTGGTATAGCAGGACGACCCTCTGTCCATAGTGGAGAGATCAGGTCGATGGACACTAGACTTAGTCCACCTTCTTCTAGTTCGGCTTTCAATGCACGATAACCATTCACGCTGTACATCTCTGCATTGACTGCCACCCTAGGTGCTGATGCAGGCGATAGGTGTGCCACGAGCCACTCTGTGATACTTGGACAGTCTACATCGCTTTCGCGCATGAGCTCTACCGTTGTACCTTGTAGCTCCGCTTCAGCTTGCAGATAGTAGCGACTATCTGTCCACAGTAGAGCTTGGTCTAGGGTGATAACAGCTGTTCCTGTTTCTCCTAGGAAACCTGTAATCCAGCTCATCTCAGTCCAGTGTGGAGCCATATACTCACTTGCATGTGGATCTGTTCCAGGAACAATACATGCGGTAATCTTATGTTCTTGCATCAGCGCTCGTAGCGCTGCCAATCTCTCTTTAATCATATCTTAATTCTTAA
>JAEIGA010013746.1_pt1 | contig 12309 bp, 8 predicted proteins | sample 9270691 | NCBI WGS metagenome assembly JAEIGA01 (sample SAMN17057246, study PRJNA624740) | gut metagenome | biome: biome; isolation source: fecal sample | host: Bos grunniens | place: China: Xizang | collected 2019
GTGAAGTGCCCGCTATGTCGACCTCTTCACTTCCCGATATCGTGTTCATGTTGCTCTTCTTCTTCATGGCAGCAACTACAATGCGTGAGGTTGATCCGTTGGTAAAGGTTCAGATGCCCCAGGCTAACGAGATCACTGAGCTCGACAAGAAGGATCTTGTAAACATCTGGATGGGTAAGCCCATGAACGCTAAGGCGGGTGAGGATGCTTTGAAGATTCAGCTTAATGATAAGACCCAGGAGGTTGAGGATATTCGTAACTTCATCAGCGCAACAACTGCAACCAAGGGTGTAAGCCCCAAGGACATCGTGGTTAACTTGCGTGTTGATAAGGAGGCTACAGTAGGTAAGCTTACTGCTGTTAAGCAGGAGCTCCGTAAGGCTGAGGCTTTGAGTATCTCTTATGCAGCAATGCAGGCGGAGTAATCCGTAACCTAAATATTAGAGAGAGTAGGCTATCCGTAAGGGTGGCCTACTTTTGTTTAGGAATGGGGCACATCCATGGGCGATATTCCGAAAAAAATTATAACTTTGTAGTACGGATGAAGAGACTCTTACTATACCTAACCCTCACACTCTCTGCCATGTTTATGTCATGGCAGCAGAGCACCGCGCAGGAGTATGAGGAGTTGGACTATAGGGACTTCAAGTTCTACAAGGAGGACGACGAGGATATATCGCTGTGGTCGGGTATGAACGATAGCCTCATCCCGAAGAGCGAGACAAGGGAGTATGCCCCGAACTATCGCTACGCACTATCCTACGCCACAAATACCTACCGCGGCGAGCGCCTTTCGCACAGCATAAACCTCTTTGGCAACACAGAGGTCGACTTCACCACCCTCCGCGCACTAAAGGGGTTGGGATACATAGTAAACGAGAAGAACGGCATCGCCCACGCCCACCTATCAGCATCCACGGGGCGCACGACCAACATCCTCCCCGACACACGACAATACAACAAACAATACCTACGCTCAGATCTCGCTGGGAAGGACTACATTGTTGGCATCAGCCACCGCGGAACCTACTCCATAGATAAATATGGTGTGCCACTCAAGGAGGGGTGGACAATCATGGACTACGCCCGCGTGCGCACGGGCCGCGACTTATATGTGGATGGAGTATTTACCAACGCCATAGATGTTGCCGTCGCAGCATCCTACACGGGGCGTAACGACAGGCTGGATATTGGCCTCTCACTCCCTTGGTCGGAGCGAGGAGTGCGCCAGGCATCAACCGAGGAGGCCTACACGCTCACACATAACAGACTATACAACCCCGCTTGGGGCATGCAGAACGGCAAGGTACGCAACTCGCGCGTGGCTACCTCGCTACGCCCCGAGATCATAGCGCTCTGGCAACGCAGACTCTCCGTCGTTACCGACCTTACGCTCTCGGCAAACGCCTACTTTGAGCTGATGGGAACATCCTCACTCACATGGTTCGACGCCCCAACAGCATCGCCCGACAACTATAAATATATGCCATCCTACTTCACTGATAACGAAAAGGTTGAGGTGGCAAAGGCGTGGACAACGAACGACCTGCGTTACACGCAGATAGATTGGGATAGGCTCTACCACACAAACTCTCTGCAACAGGATGGCTCGGCGCGCTATGCCGTAACACTGCGTCGCACGAACCTCACGCACGCAGCCATAAATGTCGGCCTTAAGAGCCGTGTGGGCATCGTGACCCTCAACTATGGCATCGGCTTTCAGGGCAACAGCGAGCGACGATTTAGGGTTATGCACGACCTTATGGGCGCTACACACATCCGCGACATCGACTACTTTATTAAGGATGATGCCACCTACTCCCACCTCACGGATAATAACCTCCGCAATCCCGATGACATAGTCCACGAGGGCGACCGCTACGGCTACGACTATCGTTTGGGCATCGTCGGCCTAAAACTCTATGCCACAGCCGAATGGAGCATTGCATCGTTCGATTTTAGGATGGGCGCACAGATGGCACCCATACTAAGCTGGCGACGCGGCTACTTCGAGAAGGAGCTCTTCGCGGGCAACGCCTCATACGGCCGCTCAGGGAGCCTCGTGCTTACACCCGCGATGCTCAACGCATCGTGCCACTATGGCATTGATAGTCACGACATAAGCGCTGCCGTTATGGTGAGCACCCACAGCCCGAATATAGAGGATATGTTCCTGCAGCCAGACTACAATAACCGCATGGGGGCAAACCCCACCCTCGCCACAACAATATCGGCGGAACTCGCCTACTCCTACACCGCGAAACGCCTTCGCGTGAACGCCGCACTATATCTCAACTCCACCACGCGCGAGAGTGATGTTGTGCGCTACTATGACGACCTCGCAGGCGAATATTCCGATGCTGTAGTTGGTGGCATTGGGCGCATACACTACGGCATAGAGGCTGCTGCCGAGGCTACATGGTCACACCTCTTCAGCTCGCAGTTTGCAGTAAACATAGCCCAATACCGCTACCACCGCAACCCCATCGTTACCATCTATACCGACGATGATAACACTCTGATTGCCAATACTGTGTCAAATATGCAAGGCCACCATGTCGGAGCACCAGAGATAGCCTTGTATGGTGACATATGCTTCAGGCACAACGGCTGGATGGCACGCGCCTCGGTGCAGTACTGGGCACTCGGCTATGTCACACCATCGGTTGTTCGCCGTACGGAGCGCATGCTCTCCTACAGCGCCTCGGCCGAGGAGAGGGAGGCCCTCAACTTCCAGCAGCACCTACCCAACACTGCAACCATAGACCTCGCCCTATCAAAGTACATTAAGCTTGGCGACGAGTGCTCTTTGAGCCTACAGCTCTCTGCACGCAACATACTGGGTAGCAACATTATATATAGTGGTTATGAGGAGAACCGCATATCGCTTCGCAAGGTCGGCAGTCGCACCGACATATCCCCCTTTGCCAACCGCCTGAGCTACGCCTACCCACGCCTCATATCACTCGCGGCATCGCTATACTTTTAGCAGAATTTATCTCTCTTTGGTAAACTTTTAGCTTAGTGCTTTTATGTTTGCCGTTTTTTTCGTATCTTTACCCCGATATATATACTATAACCGAAAATGAGTTGTAACAAGAGACATATTCCAGATATTGGTCGTGGTTGCACATTCTGCGACTGCGGCGACGAGATTGAGGCACACGCATCAGAGGGGTGTTATAAGCTCCACGAGACCGACTGGCTCGAGGAGTATCCCAACAACATACCCACCGACATCTTCGAGGTGCGCTTCAAGAACACACGCCGCTCATACTACCAGAATGTCAACAACCTGGAGCTTAAGCGCGGTGACATCGTCGCCGTGGAGGCACAGCCAGGTCACGACATCGGCATCATCTCGCTTACGGGCGACATGGTGGCGAAGCAGATGCGCCGCGTGGGCTTCAACCCCCACAATGGCGAGTTCAAGAAGATATACCGCAAGGCACGCCCCTACGACATCGAGCGTTGGCAGGAGGCCATAGCTTTGGAGCACGAGACGATGATTGCCTCGCGCCAGATTGCTGCCGACATGGGCCTAAACATGAAGATTGGCGATGTGGAGTACCAGGGCGACAAGCTCAAGGCTATATTCTACTACATCGCTGACGAGCGTGTCGACTTCCGCGAGCTTATCAAGGTCTTTGCCGAGCGCTTCCACATCCGCATCGAGATGAAGCAGATTGGCGCACGCCAGGAGGCGGGCCGCATCGGTGGTATCGGTGCTTGTGGCCGCGAGTTGTGTTGTGCATCGTGGATATCGAGCTTCTCGAGCGTGACGACAAATGCTGCGCGCATGCAGGAGATTTCGCTCAACCCCCAGAAGCTGGCGGGTCAGTGCTCGAAGTTGAAGTGCTGCTTGATGTACGAATACGATGTCTATGCCGATGCACGCCGCACCATCCCCCGCTTGCGCGAGCCCTTGCAGACCCTCGATGGCGAGTGGTTCTTGGTTAAGATTGACCCCTTGGCAGGCACTATGTCATTCTCGACAAGCAAGGGCACCATGGCAAACCTCACAACCCTACCCATCAGCCGCGTGAGAGAGATTATCGCCCTCAACCGTGCGGGCGAGAAGGCCGAGACACTTATTGGCGAGGGCGACGAGACAAGAGTGGAGGAGCCAACATACCGCAGCGAGGAGGATAGCATCACACGCTTCGACAACAAGTCTAAGCGCAATAAGCGTAATAAGCGCCGTGGCAACAAGGGCGAGGGCCATGAGACAGCATCCGCGGAGACCGCACCCGTAGAGGCAGCACCCGAGGCTAAGGAGGCGCCCGAGACTAAGGGCAACGATGAGCCCCAGCAGGGTGAGCAGCGCCGTGAGCGCAAAGATAGACGCGACCGCCGCGACCGCCGCGAGCGTCGCAACAATGGCGAGGGTGGCGAGAACCGTGAGAATCGCGAAAACCGCGAGCCACGCGAGAAGAGTGAAAATCGCGAGAACCGCGAGAGTGCTCCCGAGGCAGCTGCGCAGCAGAATGGCGAGGCTACGAACAACGAGAATGCCGAGCGCCCAGAGCGTGGTGAGCGCAACGACCGTCGTCGTCACCACCACCGTGGCCGCCGCAATGGTGGCGAGCGTCGTGAGCGCAACGCAGAGAACAACAACAAAAACAACGAGTAGCAGATGCGACGCTTGATATACCTCGCACTGGTGGTTTGCGCCCTTGTAACCATATCTTGCAAGGAGCAGGCACATAGCGTAGAGATGCACGACATCAAGACCGACACATGGAGCACATCGGAGGAGTTTTCATACAACAACGCAGACTCTCTCTCGAAGCGCGACATCTCTATCGTTGTGCGCTATGGCAATGGCTACATCGCCGACTCTGTGAGCCTACGAATCTTGGCCATATCTCCCGACTCGTTGGTTACGGCAGAGGAGTTCACGCTACGCATACCACGCATCAAGGAGGTACGCCCCGAGGAGCAGACATTCCTCTATCGCAAGGATGTGGTCCTGGGTCGTTGTGGCGAGTATAAGTTCCACATCACGCCCGACACCCTTGTCGAGGGCATAAGCTCCGTGGGCATCGTTATCGGCGAGCCCGAAGTAAAGTAGAAGAAGCTAAAACACTACCCCATGGGAAAAGATAAATTAAGAAAGTTTGCTGAGAACCTCACCTTCAAGTGCATGGTGCAGCCCGAGTTTGACGACATCTTCCACAAGGACCACCCCCTAAAGGGTCGCTGGCACGAGGATTTCTTCCACAACAACAACCCCATCATCCTTGAGTTGGGCTGCGGTCGTGGCGAGTATACCGTGGCTCTGGCGGAGCGCAACCCCGACAAGAACTACATAGGCATCGACATCAAGGGTGCCCGCATGTGGCGCGGTGCTAAGACCGCTACGGAGCGCGGCATGGAGAATGTTGGCTTCGTGCGCACACGCATCGAGTTCATACGCTCGTTCTTTGCCGAGGGCGAGATTGCGGAGATATGGATCACCTTCCCCGACCCACAGCTCAAGAGCCGCCGCGCGAAGAAGCGCCTCACATCGCCCCTCTTCCTTGCCGACTACAAGAAGATGCTCAGCGAGGATGGCGTTATCAACCTCAAGACCGACTCTAAGCACCTGTACGCCTACACCGCGGCTGTCATCGAGCGCTTGGGGCTTAATGTAGAGGTGCAGAACGACGACATCTACGGCTCGGGATATGCCGACGAGGTGCTCTCGGTGAAGACCGCCTACGAGACAAAGTTCGTGGCTATGGGTCTGCCCATCACCTACACACGCTTCGGCCTCAAGGGCTGCGAGAGCTTCGAGTTCTTCGAGTGGGAGGGCGACGAGGCTCTGGAGAAGGATGCCGAGGAGAACAGAACAAAGGCCTTTTAGGGACACACCTCCCTTTAGCAACCACATATAACAGTTATTATGGGAAAGAGAAGAAAGGATTACCCCCTAATTGAGGGTCTACATATCACCACACTTGCTGCCGAGGGTAAGGCCATGGGCAAGGTGGATAATCAGGTTGTCTTTGTAGCTATGGCTGTGCCTGGCGATGTTGTTGATGTGCAGATACGCAAGCACCACCGCCGCTATATGGAGGGCACCATCGTGCGCTTCGTGGAGAAGTCACCCCTGCGCGTTGAGCCCTTCTGCGAGCACTTTGGCGTATGTGGTGGCTGCAAGTGGCAGAGCCTACCCTACGAGGAGCAGCTCAAGCAGAAGACCACACAGGTCGAGGACCAGCTTGTGCGCATCGGACACCTCAACATCCCCGAGGTGCGCCCATGTCTCGGCTCGGAGCGCACACGCGAGTATCGCAATAAGCTCGAGTTCACCTTCGCCGATAAGCGCTGGTTGACATACGAGGAGATTGCCAAGGCGGGCGACATAGCATCTACCCCTGCCGTGGGTTTCCACATCCCCGGTTGCTTCGACAAGGTCTTAGATATTAACCGTTGTCACCTTCAGGTAGACATCTCTAATCGTATTCGCCTTGCAACAAAGGCCTTCTGCATCGAGCATGGCTACTCGTTCCACAACGCACGCCTACATGAGGGTCTCATGCGTACGATGGTCATCCGCACCGCTTCGACAGGCGAGATTATGGTTATCGTGGTGTTCAACGAGAACGACACCGAGCGCATCAACGCCCTTATGTCGCACCTCAAGGCTGAGTTCCCCGAGATTACCTCGCTCATATACATGGTCAACGAGAAGTGGAACGACTCTCTCGGCGACCGCGAGCCCATCTGCTTCGCAGGCAAGGACCACATCATCGAGGAGATGGAGGGACTCAAGTTCAAGGTGGGACCCAAGTCCTTCTACCAGACAAACTCGGAGCAGGCATACGAACTCTACAAGGTTACCCGCGACTTTGCCGACCTTAAGCCCACGGATGTCCTCTACGACCTCTACACAGGCACGGGTACCATCGCCAACTTCTGCGCACGCCGCGCAGCGAAGGTTGTCGGCGTGGAGTATGTCCCCGAGGCTATTGAGGATGCAAAGATAAACTCCGAGATTAACGGCATCGAGAACACGGTGTTCTACGCTGGCGACATGAAGGATGTTATGAGCGATGAGTTTATCGCACGCAACGGCCGCCCCGATGTCATCATCCTCGACCCACCTCGTGCAGGTGTCGACGAGCGCGTATTGGAGGTCATCAAGCGCGCAGCACCCGAGCGTATGGTATATGTTAGCTGCAACCCCTCGACACAGGCGCGCGACCTGGCACTCCTCGATGACATGTACGAGATTCTCGCCGTGCAGCCCGTCGATATGTTCCCACATACACACCATGTGGAGAATGTCGTGAAGTTGCGTAAGCGCACCCTCGCAGAGTAACCTACAATGCCCCCAAGCAGGCAACCCTAACATATAGATAAATGGAAGTATACTATATAGTAACTCTTGCCGTCGTCGTGATTATGTCGGCGGCAAGTTTCATAGTAGGCCGCCGCACTCGCCCCGCAAATGCCGATGCCGCGAAGTGCAGCGACCTCGAAGCTCAGTTGGCCGAGAGTAAGGAGCAGCTCGCAAAGAGCGAGGAGCGCCTCGAGGCACTACGCTCGGAGGCTATCACTCTACGCTCGGAGCGCGACATTGAGCGCACCTCACGCCAGCACCTCGAGGAGCAGGTTTCGACCATAAAACTCGAGGCAAAGGAGACTCTCGAGGCGCACACTGCGGCGCTCAAGGAGTCGCACGACAAGCAGATAGCCCACCTACGCGAGGAGCAGCAGCGCCAGATGGATGAGTTCAAGGCACTGAACAAGAAGCAGCTTGACGACCAGCTCGAACTAATACGCGAGCAGATGCGCACCACCTCCGAGACGGTGCTCAAGGCGCGCCAGGAGGAGCTCGGCGAGCGCAATGTTGAGCAGGTATCGAAGATTGTAGACCCTCTGCGCCAGAGCCTTAAGCAGATGCAGGAGGCACTGAACAGCTCGAGTAAGGAGCATAATGAGACCATGACACGCCTCGACGCTACCATTCAGGCGAACATGAAGAATAGCCGCGACCTCGGCGAGACTGCCGAGCGCCTGACGCGCGCCCTTGTGGGTGAGGTCAAGGTGCAGGGTAACTTCGGCGAGCTCAAGTTGCGTCAGCTCCTCGAGGACCTCGGACTTAAGGAGGGCGAGCAGTACTCAACGCAGGAGTCGCTAAAGGATGAGTTCGGCGCGAGCATCAAGGATGACGAGGCCAAGGGTCTCATCCCCGACTTCGTGCTACACTTTCCGAACAACCGCGATGTGATTGTCGACTCGAAGGTCAACATCAAGGCCTATACCTTATATATAAATGCGGCAAACGAGGGCGACGACGCGGAGAAGACAAAGTCGCAATACTGCGCCGAGCATATTGCCGCTGTGCGCCGTCAGGTGGACATACTCGCAAAGAAGGACTACACGAAGTACCTCAAAACGGGATACTCGAAGCTCAACTTCGTGATTATGTATATGCACAACGAGGGAGCCCTCAACCTCGCGTTGATGAACGACAATGCGCTATGGAAGGATGCCTACGACAAGGGCGTGCTTATCCTCGGCCCTCAGACCATGTATATGAACCTCCGCATCCTTGAACTTATGTGGACGCAGAGCCGCCAGCTCGGCAACCAGAAGAGGATTGTGGATGCCGCCGAGGAGATGATTAAGCGCACGCAGGTCTTCGCCGAGCGCTTCAACGAGGTGGAGCGACACCTCAAAAAGACCACCGAGGCTGTGGGCGAGGTTAAGAAGTCCATCGCCACGGGAGGTCAGAGCATCATGACCTCGGCAAAGAAACTTATAAATCTCGGCGTCAAGGAGGATAAGGGCCATGTGAAAATTTCATCGTTCTATGTCGACGAGGAGCCTGTGCAGATGATTGGCGAGCTCGATGCCGAGAGCGAGTCTATGGAGCAAATGACCGTAATTCCTGAAGATAACGACGAAGCGGTTGAAAAAAAATATAGAAATTAGCCAAAAATATTTTGATTATATCCTTAAATCATCGCAGAGTTTTCTGCGCGTTTAGCGGTGAGATAGCCACTTATTAATAGATTGATATACAGGGCATAAACCACCCATAAAACTTGAGGGAAGTATATAGTTTTGCACCGCGCAAAGCATATATTCCCCTCTTTATAGTTTTGGCTTATACCGCTATAAATATTTTTTGTTTGGAATATTGATTTTCTTGCCATATATTTGCACCAGAAACAAATAGAAATAACTAAAAATAGGTTAAAAAAGGTTATAAGAAAACGAGGATCCCGCCAAGGTTAAAAGGTTAATAAAAGCCGGATCTTCACCCAACGGAGCAGGCGCAGAGCGATATGCGCGCGGCCGCTGGGCAAGTAAAGAGATAGAGATTTTATGGTGTAAAAAGTTAATAATTGTTTGTGTCCATTGTGTGAGGGCCGTCTGCTGAGAAGTACGACGGCCCATTTTTTTTTCGCTACGGGCTGTCATTCCGAGGAGCATGGCGATGTGGGAGTCTAAAATAATTAGTAATGAGTAATTAGCAATGATACCTTGTGCTGTCATTCTGAGTGTAACGAAGAATCCCCTCGAAGCCGACCAGCGAGGAGATCCTTCGCTACGCTCAGGATGACAACATGCAAAACCATTGCGGGTGCATTTTTTTGAACCCGCAAACATGAAGAAGCAGATACGATGTCTATCAACACCTCGCATATTTATGTGATATGCAGAAATCTTAGCCCCTAACCCTCAAATTGTTACCCCAAAATTTGGAAAATTCAAGGGGGGGGGTAAATTTGTACCGTAAAAATTTGACTTTGTGATAAAATAAATGGTCTCACTATATAACATTTCAAGATAGTAAATCGTTTATACAAATAAATAGACTTAAGTAGATATGAAACGCCTATATGCCACACTCCTCGCACTAACCTTTGCCCTCACATCTGCATTAGCCCAACAGGCAGATATGCTGGTGGGAAGGCTCATAAATGGTGGTGACTGGTTTGAACTTGAGAGGGTTTATCCGAATGTTAAAGATGATGTGCAGACGCCGATGTTGAAACAGATGGCCGAGGTGCTCCTTGCATACAACTTCAACCGTTGGGATGAGCTAAACAACAAGCTACCACAGCTCATTGCCGAGCATCAGGATAGGTTGGGTTATGAGAGCGTATGCAACTTAATAAATCTCGGAGCCGCCGCAGAATACTTTAACGGCAACTACGGAGCTGCCGCCGACATGGTAAAGAGCATGGCAGATATTATCATGGCTGCCACTGGCTCCTTGGAGGAGACGGGTGTTGAGGAGTTGTTGGTGTGCTACGACTCTGTGCGCGAGCTTCCCGCACCTACGATTTATAAGCCCGACACAGATGTTACGATAGCCTTTTCAGATAGTTCGGGTCTGCACATCAAGCTCCCCGTGAGCATAAATGGCAAGATATACGACTTTATCTTCGACACCGGAGCATCATCATCGCTGATAGCCTCGGAGATAGCGACGGAGATAGGGGCACAAAGCGTTGGCGAGCCCATATTTGTTGGTGGCGCAACGGGTGGTGGTTATCTTGAACGAGCACTCATAGAGAGGATGGATATAGGCCCAATTACATTAAGGAATGTCTTAGTCTTTGTAAATGAGAACTCCGCAGAGGACGATCCACTCAAGGTGGATGCTGTGCTCGGCATGGACTTTATCAAGCGACTTGGCGAGGTTCAGATCGACATGGTAAATCACACATTGCGAATTCCCGCAGAGAAGAGCGCTCCACCCGAATATGGTAAGAACATTCTCCTTGAGCAGAATATTCCTGTTATAGAGGTTATTGATGAAGGGGGCGATAGGATGACATTTATCCTCGATACGGGCAATAGCGGCGCAGATTTTTTCGACCTGTGGTTTGCTAAGAATAGAGAATTGCTAAGCACCCTCCCCACTGAGACACAAAACACATGGGGACATGGCGGCATAGTAGAGCAGCAGATAGTCAGAGTACCCGAATACACAATGAGAATTGGGGATAGAGCAGTTACGCTGCATGCCACTCCGGCAACCATCCCCAGTGGCGACATCGTAACTTCACCCCATCATGGCAGCCTCGGAATGGGGTTATTAAAGAGCGTGGAGAGGGTAACGCTCAATTTTGATGACATGTTCGTAAAGATTGAATAGATATTACATTTTACTTATGAAGAGGTTATTTGCACTTTTATGTTGCGCGACAATGCTTGCAGCATGCACCAACGGAGGAGAGAGGGGCGCTGAGAATGAGACGGCGCAAGAGACTGGGGCGACCATGATATCAAACAAGCTTAGTGGCGACCTCTCGGCTCTCGCAGAAATCCCTACTTCCATAACCATCGAGTGGCAGGAGGGCAGCGCAGAAGTTAGTGTTGACGAGAACGGTAAGTTTCTCACAATAGTCGACACATATGAGGGAGATGGCATCCATGTCATTGTCAACGATGATGTCCACTCATGGTGCATTGCTGATGGCAGCGATGTGAGCTTTGTATATAAGGATGAGGCGCTTATGCCTATTGGCTCGGCATTGGATGATAAGTGGGGCGCATACTGCAACGAGATTGCTGCTATGATTGCAAATATCTATAATTCAGCAACCCAGGAGGAGGCCGAGGCTAAGTATCAGACTGTTCTACAACACATGGTCGACTTCATGTATGCCAACATGGATAGCGTACTATCTCTCAACGCACTCACTTCATACATCAACCTTGGTGGCGATGATGCTGTGGCTTGCGACATCTTCAATAAGATTGACAGACGCTTTGCCGTACTTAAGTCCTATAAGAGCCTAAAGACAACAATTGTGGGTGCGGAACTTATCGACCTTGCACTACCCAATGCCGAGGGCGAGGTAATCCGCGTGTCGGACCTATGCAAGAGTGGCAAGTGGGTGCTCATCGACTTTTGGGCTACATGGTGCGGCCCATGTCGTGGCGAGATACCATATCTCGTGGAGGCATACGCCAAGTATGCACCTCAGGGATTAGAGATTTATGGCGTGTCGTTCGACTACCCAGGCACAGAGGCTCGTTGGAGAGAGTTTATCGCGGAGAATAATATGACATGGATAAATGTCTGGGGCACGGGCGAGGATGGCTCGTGGAGTGCAGGCGAGGAGTTTAATGTCGATGGTATTCCGGCTAATTTCCTATACTCGCCAGAGGGCAAACTCGTAGCGAGAAACCTACGCGGTGACAATATAGATAGAGTCCTCCGAGAACATATCAAATAATCACATAAAACTTAAAGTCTATGAAAAAACTTCTTCTAATTCTTGTCGCACTTACATTTATTACGGTGGGTGCGAGTGCCCAGACAACAAAGTACAACTACCACAAAAGGGGCTA
>JAEIGA010013747.1_pt1 | contig 12308 bp, 8 predicted proteins | sample 9270691 | NCBI WGS metagenome assembly JAEIGA01 (sample SAMN17057246, study PRJNA624740) | gut metagenome | biome: biome; isolation source: fecal sample | host: Bos grunniens | place: China: Xizang | collected 2019
ATCTTTGTGAGATATTAACCTGCGCTGCTTGTGGTGGCGCATAAAACAGTCTAAAATTATGAAAGCAGCAATTATCGGCTACGGCAAGATGGGACACGAAATTGAGAAAATCCTTCTCTCGCGCGGTCACGAAGTAGCACTTATTATAGGCATTAACAACGCCTCGGACCTCAATGCCGAGAATCTGGCAGGTGTGGATGTGGCGATTGAGTTCACCACACCCTCAACAGCATATGACAACATTCGCACATGTCTGGAGTGTGGTACGGCAGTAGTGAGCGGTACCACAGGATGGACCTCTCGCCTTGAGGAGCTGCAAGGGCTCTGCAACCAGAAGGGTGGCGCCATGTTCTACGCATCGAACTACTCGCTTGGTGTAAACCTGATGTTCCGCCTGAATCGTGAATTGGCACGACTCATGAACAACTTCTCGGGATACAAGCTCACAATGAGCGAGACACATCACACCGAGAAGAAGGACTCACCGAGCGGTACCGCCGTAACCCTAGCCGAGGATGCCATAGCTCGCCTTGACAGCAAGACAGGATGGGTGAATGAGCCAACAGAGGAGCCTTCACTCATAGGCATAGAGTCGTTCCGCATAGGCATGAATCCGGGCGAGCATAGCGTGACATACACCTCGGAGGATGATGTGCTGGAGATTCGCCACTCAATCAAGAACCGCCGCACGCTGGCTCTGGGAGCTGTGGTGGCGGCCGAGTTCCTATGTGGCAAGAAGGGCGTTTTTACAATGGATGACATGTTTTAGTCTGATAAGACAAGCGTAAACTTTTGAATATGGATAAGATAAAAGCATTTTTTGCAAACAAGTGGGTTGGATTCACGCTGGCAACAATACTGTATGTGTTGTGGTTTGTGGTGTGGGCCGGATATTGGTGGATGATAATCGGTATTGTGGTGATTTACGACATCTACATCTCAAAGTACTTCTACCGCTATGTGTGGAGCAAGAACGAAAAGCTATGTGAGCAGAGCGCACTCTACCGCAACATTTACGAGTGGGTAAACGCCATTGTGTTTGCTACGGTGGTGGCATCGCTCATTCACATCTTCTTCTTTCAAATGTATGTAATTCCCTCATCATCAATGGAAAAGACCTTGCTGGTGGGTGATTACCTCTATGTGAGCAAGCTAACCTATGGCCCACAGATGCCCAACACACCCGTTTCATTCCCATTCGTGCATCACACCATGCCTCTGTCGCAGACCAAAAAGTCGTTCAGCGAGATTATAAAGCTGCCTTACAAGCGACTGAAGGGATTGCGAGATATCGAGCGTCAGGATGTTGTGGTTTTCAACTTCCCCGCAGGTGACACAGTATTGCTGGAGAATCAGGCAGTCACATATTATGACGTGCTGCGTGAATACCAGGCCCAATATGGCACAAAGCGTGGTCGCGAGGAGCTGGAGAACGACTACACAATCATAAGCCGACCTGTGGATAAGCGCGAGAACTACATCAAGCGTTGCGTGGCTCTGCCGGGCGACCAGATTCAGATAGTGGATGGCGAGCTGATAGTCAATGGCAAACCCGAGGAGAATATCGACCAGAAGCAGTATTGCTACTCAATACACACCTCGCAACCCCTGAGCGCATACACGGTTGAGAAGTTAGGTATCACCGAGATGTCGGGCAGTGGTACGCATTACTTCTCGCCCCTGACCGACTCAATGGTCGAGCAGTTGATGAAGATGGACAATGTAATCAGCGTGGAGCGTTACACAGTGCAGGAGCAGAGCTTCCCTCACAGCGCAAACTACCCATGGACAGCCGACAATTTCGGCCCGCTGACCATTCCGCAGAAGGGCACCACCGTGGAGCTGAGCGTTGATAATTTGCCTCTGTATGAGCGCATTATAGATGTTTATGAGGATAACGACCTTGAAGTCAAGGAGGGCGAGATATACATCAACGACAAGAAGGCATCGTCATACACATTCAAGATGGATTACTACTGGATGATGGGCGACAACCGTCACAACTCGGCCGACTCACGTTACTGGGGTTTTGTTCCCGAGGACCACATCGTGGGCAAGGCATCATTCATATGGCTCTCGCTCGATGCGAACAAGAGCTTCCCGGCGAACATACGCTGGAACAGACTATTCACCAAGGTTCGATAACAACACAGCAGCGCAGTGGAGCAGATTAAAGACAGTTATTTGACCATTGATGGCGAGGCCGAGGCAATCTTCAAGGAGAAGAGCAGCAAGTTCCTCTGCTACGCCTATCATGTGGAGAGCGAGGAGGAGATTGCCGCCTGCCTGGAGCCTCTGCGCAAACGATATTACGACGCCACACACCATTGCTACGCATGGCGATTGGGCCCCTTTGGTGAGAAGTTCAGAGCCAACGACGACGGAGAGCCCTCAAGCACAGCCGGCAAGCCCATACTCGGGCAGCTGCTCTCGCGCGAGGTGACAAACTGTCTGATAGTGGTGGTGCGCTACTTCGGAGGCACAAAGTTGGGCGTTCCGGGATTGATTGCCGCCTACAAGGAGTCGGCAGCCGCGGTGCTTGACGAGGCGAAGATTGTCGAGCGCACGGTGGACAAGCGCATAAGGATTGACTTCTCATATATCTCGATGAACGACGTGATGCGCATCATCAAGGAGGAGCAGCCTCTGATTGAGGAGCAGATATTCGACAACCTGTGTTCGATGACGCTGGCAATGCGCCTGAGCAAGGCCGATATATTACTTGGCAGACTTGGCAAAGTGGAAGGTGCAACGGTTGAAGTTTTGGAATAATGTCACACGAGAAGAAAATATACATCAAGGGAGCAAGGGTTCACAATCTGAAGAGTGTGAGCCTTGAGATTCCACACAACACACTCACCGTAGTGACCGGCCTTTCGGGTTCGGGAAAATCAACCCTCGCGTTCGACACCATCTTTGCCGAGGGTCAGCGACGCTATGTGGAGAGTTTGTCGGCATACGCACGCCAATTTCTGGGGCGTATAACCAAGCCCGATGTAGATTTGATTTCGGGCATTGCACCAGCCATAGCCATCGAGCAAAAGGTCAATACACGCAACCCGCGCTCTACGGTGGGCACCTCAACCGAGATATACGACTACATGAAGCTGCTCTTCGCGCGCATAGGTCGTACCATATCACCCATATCGGGCAACGAAGTGGTGTGTAGCAGTGTGGACGATGTGGTGGATTATATTCTTGAATGTGGATTAGGCGAGAGGGTAGTCATAACATCGCCAATTCTGCTGAAGGAGGGGGAGGGACTGATTGAGAAGCTGCTGCAACTCATGAGCGACGGCTTTATGAGAGTGTGGAGCAAGGGTAAGGCTCTCACATTTGAGGAGTTTATGCCTATGATTGAGGCCGACACCCGAGCTGAAGATTTGAGGGTGGTGATTGACCGCCTGCGCATATCCGACGATGACGACACGATGTTGCGTCTGCGTGACTCTGTGGCACGCGCGTACAGCTATGGGGATGATGTGTGCGAGGTGATGATAGGTGATGGCGAGAGCAAAACATTCTCATCACGGTTCGAGGCTGACGGCATTGAGTTTGAGCAGCCCACCGAGCATCTTTTCAGCTTCAACAATCCGTTGGGCGCATGCCCCACGTGTGAGGGTTATGGCAAGATTGTGGGCATTGACGAAGATTTGGTCATCCCCGACAAGAGCAAGACAATATACGAGGATGCTGTGGCATGCTGGCGTGGCGCCACGATGAAGAAGTGGAAGGAGCAACTCATCAACACAGCTTATCTTTTCGACTTCCCGATACATGAGCCTTACTACTCGCTCACGGCCGAGCAGAAGCTGTTGCTATGGCGCGGAAATGAGTATTTCCACGGGTTGAACGACTTTTTCAAGTACATCGACAGCGAGCGTCGCAAGGTGCAGTTCCGCGTGATGAAGGCTCGCTACACGGGCAAGACAACATGTCCTGAATGTGGCGGCAGCCGCTTGCGTAAGGAGGCTCTGTATGTGAGAGTCGGAGGAAAGAACATAGCCGAGCTGGTCAGCCTGAATGTTGATGCGCTGCGTGACTTTTTCGCTGCACTGCAACTCGATGCGCACGATGAGAAGACCGCACGCCGCATACTTACCGAGATAGAGAACCGACTGACATATCTCTCTGACGTGGGCTTGGGATACCTTACTCTCGACCGCTTGTCGTCCACGCTGTCGGGAGGTGAGAGCCAGCGCATAAACCTATCAACATCACTCGGCAGCAGCCTTGTGGGCTCGCTCTACATATTGGATGAGCCGAGCATAGGTCTGCACCCCCGCGATACCCACCGACTGATAAAGACCCTGAAGCAGTTGCGCGACCTGGGCAATACGGTTATAGTGGTGGAGCACGAAGAGGAGATTATACGTGCTGCCGACCACATAGTGGATGTGGGCCCACGTGCGGGCGAGATGGGTGGCGAGATAGTCTTTAATGGAGCATATAAGGATTTGGTGAGTGCCGAGAATAGTCTCACGGCAGACTACATCACCCGCCGCCGCAAAATTGAGATGCCCGCAACGCCTCGCGGGTGGAGCAATTCCATAACCATAAAGGGGGCACGAGAGCATAACCTCAAGAATATCGATGTGCAGATTCCTCTGGGCGTTATGACCTGCATCACGGGTGTGAGTGGCAGCGGAAAGTCATCTCTGGCCAAAGGTATTCTGTATCCTGCCCTGCGCCGCGAACTTGCCGAGACGGGATTAAAGCCTGGCGAACATCAGGCTCTGGAAGGTGACATCAGACTGCTGGGCTCGGTGGAGATTGTAGATCAGAATCCGATAGGAAAATCCTCACGTTCAAATCCGGTGACATACCTCAAGGCTTATGACGAGATAAGGCGTCTGTTTGCCGACCAGCCACAAGCAGTACACACAGGACTTACGGCAGCATCCTTCTCGTTCAACGTGGCAGGTGGCCGATGCGAGGAGTGTCAGGGCGAGGGAGTTATAAAGGTCAGCATGCAGTTCATGGCCGATGTTGAGCTGGTGTGTGAGGCGTGCCACGGCAAACGATTCAAGGATGAGGTGCTCGACATCAGGTATCGTGAAAAGAGCATCTATGATGTGTTGGAGATGAGTGTTGATGATGCCATCGAATTTTTCAAAGACGATGCGGGCAACTCCATCTGTCGCCGCATCGTGGAGCGTCTGCAACCACTTCAGGACGTAGGTCTCGGATATATACGCCTGGGTCAGTCGTCCTCGACATTGTCGGGTGGCGAGAGTCAGCGAGTGAAGCTGGCTTCGTTCCTGCAAAAGGAGAACACGTCACGCCCCGTGATGTTTATCTTTGACGAGCCCACAACGGGACTGCACTTCCACGACATACGCCGCCTGCTCAAGGCTTTCAACGCTCTGATAGAGAATGGCCACACGATTGTTATCGTAGAGCATAACATGGAGGTTATAAAGTGCGCCGACTGGATTATAGACCTGGGTCCCGAGGCGGGTGACAACGGAGGCGAAGTGGTGTTTGCAGGCACACCGCAGGAGTTGGAGAACTGCACAAAAGGATATACGGGTGCTTTTTTGAAAGAACATAACAAGGAATAAGTGAAGGAATTTGAGACATATACTCTGCCCAATGGCATAAAGGGCATACATCGCCGTGTGAAGTCGGGCATAGCCCACTGCGCCCTGGTGGTGAATGCGGGCACGCGTGATGAGCTGAAGTCGGAATATGGCTTGGCGCACTTCACCGAGCATGCCATATTCAAGGGCACAACACACCGCAAGGCCTACCAGGTGAACTGCCGTCTGGAAAATCTGGGAGGCGAACTGAATGCCTACACCACAAAGGAGGACACCACGATTCACGCCACAACGCTCAAGGGCGACTTTTCAAAGGCCGCCGAGCTTATTGCCGATGTGGCCTTCAACTCCACGTTCCCCGAGCGTGAGTTGCAAAAGGAGCGCGAGGTGATTGTGGATGAGATAAACACCTACAAGGATTCGCCTGCCGACATGATTTTCGACAGCTTCGAGGATATGATTTTCGTAGGCTCCGAGCTGGGGCATAACATCCTGGGCACGAAGGCTGCGCTGATGCGTCACGATGGCGATGCGATACGGAGGTTTGTGGAGCGTACGCACACCACCGACCAGATGGTTTTTTCGACCATTGGCAACTTCTCGCTGCGCAGCGTGCAGAGTGTCGCCGAGCGTTACTTCGGCATAAAGCAGGCAAGCCAACGAGGTTACAAGAGGGTGCGTCCCGCCGATGTGGAACCTTTTGAGAAGCAGATAAACAAACACACGCACCAGACACACTGCATTGTGGGCGCACGTGCCTACGACATAAATGCCGACAAGCGACTGCCACTATCGCTGCTGATAAACATTTTGGGCGGCCCCTCGGCAAACTCACGCCTGAACATACTGCTGCGCGAGAAGAACGGCCTGTCGTACAACATCGAGGCCAACTACACCCCCTACAACGACTGCGGAATGGTGGCTATATACTTCTCGTCGGAGCATCACAACGTCGATTACTGCCGTGAACTCATCGACAAGGAGTTGCGTGAGCTGCGTTCTACGGCTCTCTCCTCACGCCGCATGGCCATGACCAAGCGTCAGTTTCTGGCACAGATGGCCATATCGATGGAGAACAACGAGGGTTACATGCTCGGCGCAGGCAAGAGTTTCCTGCTGCACGACGAGATAGACACGCTGGAGGAGGTTTACCGCAAGGTGTCGGCCGTCACCGCCGAACAGATTATGGAGGTTGCCGAGGAGATATTCTCCCGCACATCAACACTTATATATCAATAGACTATGGACCTACTTGAAAAATATATTCACGACAACTCCTCACCCGAGGATGCTCTGCTGCATGAGCTTGACCGCCAGACACACCTTCAGGTGATAAACCCACGCATGATTTCGGGACACATCCAGGGCAAGTTGCTGGAGCTGCTGGTCAAGATGTTCCGCCCCAGGAATATACTTGAGATTGGCACTTTCACGGGTTACTCGGCCCTGTGCATGGCGGCAGGTCTGGAGGAGGGTGGTGTGATAGACACCTGCGAGGTGGATGACGAGCTGGAACCTATTGCGCAGTCGTTCTTCGCACGCTCCCAGCACGGCGGCAAGATTCGCCACCACATAGGCTCGGCGTTGGAGATTGCCCCACAGCTGGGCAAGCAGTTCGACATGGTGTTCATCGATGGCGACAAGCGCGAGTATCCCGCCTACTATAATATGCTCATGGACAAGGGTTTGGTACATAGCGGCTCGGTGCTTTTGGCCGACAACATACTATGGTACGGCAAGGTGGTGCAGCCCGTGGCACACAACGACCTCCACACCCAGGCACTCATTGAGTTCAACCGCATGGTTGTGGAGGACGATAGGGTAGAGAGTGTTATCCTGCCCCTGCGTGACGGCATAAACATCATAAGGGTGAAGTAGGTTTAACACTAAAATTGGGAATGTAACCCCGCCATTACGAAGGAGCGGTGATTGATAAAAATCCGCAAATCGTAAGATAGCACATCATTTATATCCCGCAGGAATATTCTCGCCGCCTTGTGTCTGTGAGGTCAGTTCGCTCAGGTCGATATCCTCTATACTCCAGCTGCTTTCGTGGAAAGCGAGTTTGTCCACCTTGCACTCTATCGGAGGGAATATGAGCTGGAACATGCCCGTGCCCGACTTGGGAATCCAATACTTGACATTTATATCTGTACCTATGGCATCGAGAATGGGATATGTTCTATTACCCGTAGTAAGCACCGCATTGCTCTGTATGCGCGCCCAATATGAAGGAGGTCCCCAAAGTTTGAAATCAACCACCGTCTGATGGTCGGTAAAGGTTATCTTGGTAATCTTAATGTCGCCTAAAGTTGTCTGCTTGGGGTTTACAACAACACCTCGTGGCGCACTCTTGACTTGTGCATGAGTGTCCGAGTTCCACCCTCTGAGGAGAATTTTTCTACGTTGCATATACATGTTAAACTCCATACGCACAGGCTTGCCGTTATGCTTTGCAGGCTTCCACCTGGGCGATGCGGCGCAGATGTTCTCCATTATGTCAGGCATCCAATCCATAGTGACACCACTTACGTCACTTAAATACATCCTACGAGGCTTACCATCCAATTCTCTATCAAGGTGAGACACAGCGTGCAACGAGCCATCCTTCTCGATAACAAGTCTGACTTTGCAAACACTCTTTGGCAGCTCTTTTAACAATTCTTTATAAGCATCCTGGCTCCTCATCCACTCATCGAATGCTTGCTGTGCCTTCAGGCCTTGCTTACCCATAAACCTTGGCTGTTGGTCGGCATAGGAGTAAATCACATCGGTCTCGGGCGAGAGGTCGAGAATATTCTGCGCATCGGGCGTGAGGATAACCTGCGTAGGCACGGCACGCTCAATAAGGTTGCAGTCGTGCTCGCACAGGTAGAAGTATTGAACATTTATCTGTTCCAGTGAGAGCTCGTTTCTGAGCTGTGCGACAGCGTAACGAGCCCAATCTCTTACGCGGCGCACATCGGCCACCGAAGCTCCATCCTTGGCATCCACCACGATGACGGCGTTGCTTGCGGGGTAGCTCCACTCCTTGCCACCTGCCCACTTAAGCTTTAGTGTCCGCGACGATGCGGTTTCGGTGATGAACTTCTGCAATATTGTGAGTATGTTCCCTGAATTGAGGTTGCTCAGTTCAAAGGAGATGCTTCCTGAGTTGCCATCCTCCTTGATTGTGACCTCATCGCCATCAACCGTCAGGCGAATGATGTCGGTAGTCTTGACAAATGGCGTGTCCTCCTGCTTGGGCTCGCTTATCTTTACAAATGGAGTCTCCTGCGGCTTGGGCTCGCTTATCTTTACAAATGGGGTCTCCTGCGGCTTGGGCTCGCTGATAGGTGTGGCGATTGCTGCACTTACACTTTTGCTGTCAATAGGCTGCAATTTGCTCAGGTCAATATCCTCAATCACCCAATCGTCACCATAAGTAATCTTATCCACCTTGCAATCAATTGGTGGGAATATGAGCTGGAATGTAGCCTCACCCGATTCGGGCATCCAATACTTAACATCCAATGTTGCACCTTTGACATCCTGAATAGGGTAGATTTTGCTCTCGGTAATCAGTTTGTCGTTGCTCTCAAGTGTTATCCACCAATTATGCCAGAACTTGACGTGTAAATCAACCACCGTCTGCTCGTCGGTGAGGGTTACTTTGGTAATCTTGTATTGGCAAGGGTTATCCTCGTGGTTGTGATTCTTCTGCTTGGGGTTTACCGCCACACCGCGAGGAACACTCTTCGTGGTCTTGATTTTTTTATCGAATGGGTACTCTAAAGGTCTGTCAATGTTATCGTTGTTATGCAACACCATATCTAACTGCATGCGCACAGGCTTGCCGTTGTGCTTTGCTGGAGTCCACTTGGGTGCTGTGGCGCAAATTTGGGTAATCAGGCTGTTGGGAATAAGGTCTATTGAGGAGTACTTATCTATAACGCTCATTGAACCATCCTTCTCGATGATTACCCTAATCCTAATAATGTATTGAGGATCCTGCTTGAAAGCATATTCACACACCTTGTTGTTTTTGAGTTGCTCAAGGAGCCAATCAGTAAACGCCTCGCATGCCTCTCCGCCCTTCTTACCCAGGAAGCGGGGTGTCTGGTCGGCTACGATGTGTATTACATCGGTCTCGGGTGAGAGATTCATCACCGCCTCGGCTCGGGGCGACAGGATTATATTCTCGGGTATGGCTGCCTCCAATGTGGCGCAGTCGGGCTCGTTCAAGCGTCCATAAACCACATTCACTTGCTTCACAGACTCCTTTTCGCGAAGATAGTTAATGGCACTCTTTGCCATATCTCTTGCTGCACGCACGTTAGTTACCGTAGCACCCTCCATCACGTCGATGTAGATTATGCCCTGGCTTACGGGGTGGTTCCACTTTTTGCCGTTCCACCACTTGAACTCCTGCATGGTCGAAGGGGCTTTCTCGGTAATGAACTTCTCTACTTGAGTACGGGTTTTAGTAGTGTTGATGTCGGCGAGCGAAAATTGTGTTGAGGTTTTTTCTCCCTCTTTGATGAAGAAGCAGTCGGGCCCAACAACCAGATAGATGTAAGGATTTTGCTTAATCACATCCTCCATATTGCCGCCTATTGTGCCGTCGCTCTGAACTATGGGGGCGTTGAAGTTCATGTAGTGCTTCTCACGCAGCTCCTCGATGGTGGTCTGCTCGCCGTTGAAATAGACCGTGCCGTTAGGCCCAAATGATATCCTCACCTCCTTGTCCTTTGTCTCCGTAGGGCCGATGACTATTAAATTGCGGAAATATTCATGCTGCTTGTCAAAGATTAACTTTATAGTCGCTTTATAGAGAGGCCCTGTAAACTCGCACTTAAACGAGTAGGATGCATCCTTGTTTTTCAGCGTGAATGTATCCCTGGTAAGGGTGTAAGTGTAGCGTCCCGATTTAAGAAAATCCCAGCCTGCATCTGTTGTTACATCAATCTCGGTGTCGCTGACCACCTTAAAGGTCGTAGCCAATAACGACTTGGTCAGGGCGGTTGTCTCGGCTTGATTTACTCTGTCCGACAGGCCGTAGCCGACACAGGTATAAGTGCCGTGATTTAGGGTGATTAGTGGTGTTGCTTGCGTGAACTTGCGGTTATACTCCTCATCGCCGTCGCTCTCGGAAATTAAAGCTGGCTCGGTAGAGGGGTTTTCCTCGTCGCACACAATAGGCGCGGTAGAGTCCTGAGCAGGTGCGAGGTCATCTACAACCTCGACTGCTGGGGCAGGTTGCTTGATTACAATCTCATCCTCGGCACGCACAGCGCCAAAGGCAAAAATCATTGCTGCCACAAGGGGCAGGGCTGCGACAAGGCGCAGGAAGGAGTATTTCCCCTTCTTGAAGTTGGTCATCATAAGGAAACGTTTTTTAGAAGTTTGACTACTGCCCAGCCCGCTGGTTAAGTCGGGATTATAACCAAAGAGCTGTCGGAAAATGAGCTGTCTGTATTCATAAACGTCGTAACCTTCACTTAAAACATCGCTGTCGGCCTGCCACTCGTGCACCTCGACCAGGGCCGAGCCTGCAAGCCACACAAAAGGGTTAAACCATGCCACGCAACGCAGCAACTCAAGCGCTATGCGCTCGGCGGTGTGGTGGTGACGTATGTGGCTTAACTCGTGAGAGATAACCTGGTTGTGTTCTCGCTCCGCCGCTATACTGCGATTCATATAGATGGTGCGCCAGAATGAAAATGGCTCACGCACCTGCTCGCTTACAGCAAGCGTATATAGTTCATATACTGTTAGTTGGGAGTGTCGTCGCAGCTTCGCGATTAGGATTAGTCGCCACACAAATCGGGCTAAATTCAATGCTACTATTATGAAGTATATCGCCCATACAGCAACCCCAAGTACCCACGCCCAGTCGATGCTATGGCTGGCGGCTTGCTCGTATGTCGCTGTCTGCTCGATGTCGGGAACCCACTCATCCTGCTGCGACTCCATGGCGGGAAATGCCGTGTCGTCGAGGTAGGCGGGAATATCGCTCTTGGGCTCTGCTGGCGGAGTGAACACGGGTATCTCGTAAACTACCGTATTGCCTGGGTAGAGTGGCAGCTCAAGGGTGGGGATAATGAGCGACAGAAACATTGTCGCAACCAAATATCGGCGAGCCCATGAGTGTGATACACGTCTCTCTATCAATAACTTATAAAGAGCCATGAACAGACCGCTGCAAAACAAAAATTCGATGATATACTTCAGCATAGGTGTATAATTTCCTTAGGGTGCAGACTTTGTCATTGGTCTGCGCCCGATTTAATTGCAATATGAGAGAGAGCTTTATTTTTTCAACAACTCCAGAATCTCGTTGGTCTCCTCCAGCGAAATTGAGTCGTTCGACGAGAGGAACGACACCATGCGGCTTGCCGAGCCTCCGAAGAAGTTGTTCAGGACATTGGCCATAAAGACTTTGGTGTAATCCTCGCGGTCGATTGTGGGGTAGTATTCGTGACTTTTGCCGAAGGCGTTGTGTGCAACATATCCCTTCTGTTCGAGTATGCGGACAATGGTAGAAACGGTGGTGTAAGCAGGCTTTGGCTCGGGGAAGTGAGCCAAGAGGTCGTTTACAAAGCTACCGCCACGGTCCCATAAAATCTGCATAATCTCCAGTTCGGCAGGTGTAAGTTCCTGCGGACGTGCTTTTCTTGCTGCCATATCTGTTTAATATTTATTGGTTTAGTTGTTTGTTCTGATAAGATTTAATAAAGGTTACGAGTTTGTAATTACAGTTTAGTTCATTTTCCTAATGCAAAT
>JAEIGA010013748.1_pt1 | contig 12308 bp, 8 predicted proteins | sample 9270691 | NCBI WGS metagenome assembly JAEIGA01 (sample SAMN17057246, study PRJNA624740) | gut metagenome | biome: biome; isolation source: fecal sample | host: Bos grunniens | place: China: Xizang | collected 2019
CAACGCCGCAGACCGTCGGTCACTTGGTCGGCAAGACTGCGGCGCGACGAACGGTCAACGGAGAAAAAGACCTCGGCGTTTTTCTTCTGATCCGGCATTACGGGCGGAATTATAACACGCGGCCGCCGCGACCGTCAACGGTTTTTGTCTATTTTGTCCATCCCCGCAGTCTGCCATGTTCACCCAGGCACCGCACCCGGCTTCCCGCCTCATTTTCAAACCTTCCTCATTTTCAAATCGTCTTGAAACGGCCTCAAGAATATTCCGCATAAGATTCTCATCTTATAATATCCATCAAAAACAGTGGCGAAAACTCAAATAAAGCCTGAATATGAAATCAAACAACTCCTTTGAGAATTTTCCGCATTGAATTCTCAAATTAGTTTCGGAGTATTATTTTGCACAGGCGGTGAGGGCGCTAACCCGACTTTCCATGTTCGACACTAAGTTTGACTTTTTTCATGTAGTTAATTGATTTTATTTCAGGAGTTTTCTCGAATTCCATAATATACCGTCCGAAAAAGTCGTGTAGTGAAGACCTTTTAGCAAAACCCCAGGAAATCCTGGGATTTTTCATTCGAACGTGGGAAGTCGGGTTAAAACACAGATGCGCCTTCGCGACAGCTTATGTATGCCAGATAAAATGCCGGGGCGTTTCAGAACCGCCTCTCCACCCGCCCTCCGATCGAGCAGAGAACGTCGTAGGCGTGGGTGCCCTTCAGCCGGGCCCAGTCGTCGGGGGCGATAGCCTCATCGCCGCATCTGCCGAAGCAGATGACCTCGTCGCCGGGCTTCACGCCGGGAACGCCCGTGACATCGACGGTCGTATAATCCATTGAAATGCGCCCGACGATCGGACAGCGTCTGCCGCCGATGAAAACAAAGCCGCGGTTGGACAGCGCAAGCGGAAGTCCGTCGGCGTAACCTGCGCAGATGGTGGCGATTGTGGCGTTTTTCCCCAGCCGGAACGTCCGCCCGTAGCCGAGAGTCGTCCCCTCCGGGAGCTCGCGCACCTGCGCCACCCGGGTCTTCAGGGAAAGAACCGGTTCAACCGACAGCGCACGGCGTCCGTTGGGGTCGAAGCTGCCGTGGAGATTGATGCCGCTGCGCACCCAGTTGAACGGAGCCTTCGCCGCCGCGGGAAAATTGTTTATCGCGTCACTCGCGGCGATGTGCACTTTGCGAAACCGTATACCCTTGCGCCCGGCGGCGGTCACGAGACGCGCAAAAGCGGCGATCTGACGTCCGGTCCGCTTATCGCCCGGGTCGTACGCCATCGGACAGTGGGAGAATATCCCCGCGCAGTCCAGACCCGGCAGTCTGACGATCTCAGTTATCTCCTTGAGCGCATTCTTCGCCGGAATGCCGAGCCTCCCCATGCCGGTATCGATTTTCAGATGCACCTCGACCTTACGCTCCGCCTTGACGGCCGCCGCGCTGATGAGCCGCGCACTGTCGATGCCGGTGACCGGCAGCACCACTCCGGCCTCGACCATCGCATCGATCTCGTCCGGCAGAACGCTTGAAAGGATCTGAACCGAAGGCGGACGCTTCATATCCCTGAAAACCCGGGTCAACTCCAAAGCCTCGTAAGGTTCGGCGACACCGAAGGCTCCGCATCCGGCTTCGGCAAGAGCCTTGGCATACCCGGCGACACCGAGTCCGTATGCGTTGGCCTTGAGCACGCACAGCACCTTGACCGGTCTCGCATACGCCGCTATCCGGCGGTAATTGCGCACCAGCGCTCCGAGATCGATCTCGAGCGTCACGCGGCGTTTCATCGTCCGAAGCCCCCTGAACCGGTGGCGAGCGTGAACGTCCGTCCGCACATGTGGCAGGTGATGTCGATCTTTTCCGGCAGAGTCGACCGTTCGCTGTCGTCCATCGCCGAAAGCATCGCTGCGGCGCGTTCCGGAGAACAGCGGCATGCGAATCTGAGCGGCGCCGATCTTTTCAGTTCGGCTCCTCGCAGACCCATCCGCGAAAGGACGGTGCGCGGCGAAAGCGAGAGCGAAGGCGCTTCCAGCGTTTCGATCTGAACGGCGGAATCCGGCAACGCTTCGACCATGAGCGCGCGCGCGCGCAGAACCTCCACCTCATCGTTTACCGACACCTCGGTGAAAATCCGGGCGCGGCGCTGAAGCGACGAGACGAAGTAATCGTCGAGAGATGCGGCGATTCCCTGCGAGATGATGCGTCCGGGCACGCTGCGCATAACCTGATAGCGTCTCTCGCCCAGAATATCCTCGTCCTTCGGCGCGCCCGTGCCGTCAAAATCATCAAGGATCTTTTTTTCGGTATAGCCGCGCAGAGCCCCGTCGCGCGAACACTCCACGTTCAACCCGCCGAGCGGACCGGTGCATTTCATCTGCAGCGAAACGACTTCACCGTCCAGCGACGTCTCCGACGCCAGAAGCGCGGCCGCCGCCAGCGACTCCGCAAGATAATGCGCGCTCACCGGCCCAGAGAGGTGGGCGCGTGCGAGCTCCTGCGCGGGGGTCGTCACATCGGCGAAGGTGACCGCCACCTTAAGACCTTCGTCATACCATTCTTCTCTTAAGTCTTTCATATCGCCTCGCCTGTTTTTATCACGGACTGTTCTCATATCTTCGGCACCGCCGACAGAAGCCGGCGGGTATATTCGCTCTGCGCATTTCCGAACACCTCTGACGCCTCCGCGCATTCGACGAAAACGCCCCTCTCCATCACCGCCACCCGGTCGCAGACGTTCTTTACGACCGCCAGATCGTGGGCGATAAGCAGAATCGAAAGTCCCAGCCGGTCGCGCAGCTCTCTGAGCAGATTCAGAATCCTCGCCTGCACCGAAACGTCAAGCGCGCTCACGGGCTCGTCGGCGATGAGCAGTTCGGGATTTCGAGACAGTGCGCGGGCTATGCTCACACGCTGGCACTGGCCGCCGGAAAGCTCGCGCGGATACTGCTCAAGCACCGCCTCGGAAAGTCCGACGGCATCAAGGAGCGATTTGACGTCGCGGAAAGCGCTTTTTTCAGAGGGGCCGCCCCCGAAAAAAAGCGACTCCTCAAGCGCAGTGCCGATGCGCATGCGCGGATTGAGACTGCCGACGGCGTCCTGGAAAATCATCTGCACCGAATTCGAGCGCAGAGCGAACGAGCCGCCGCTTTTTCTCTCCAGTCCCGCCAGCGTCCGCGCGACGGTGGACTTGCCGCTTCCAGACTCTCCCACCACCGCGAAAATCTCGCCCGGCGCGATATCGAACGAAACGCCGCGGACGACTTCGTTTCCGCCGTAGCTTACGCGCAGGTCCTTTACTTCAACAATGCTTTGCATTTCGCATCAAGCGCCCTGAGCCTGGCTTTCACGTCCTTGAGCGCACCGGAGAAACGAGCGCGGTAGAGCGCCTGATCGATGCCGCAGGTCGTTCCTTCATGGCTCTTGGCAGCGACCGCCGCATCGCAGTCTTCCGCGCCGAGCCGTTCAAGATGGTCGCGCACCTCGTGATACGCGTCGCGCCACGGCGTCCCGGACGCGACCATCCTCAGCGCCACGTCGGTCGCGAACACCTCCGGCGAAAACGCCGCGCGGCATTTGTCGGCATCCACCGTCATTCCGGCGACAAGCTTGGCGAGAATGCGCAGCGTGGTGCGCGTCGTGTCCAGCCCCTTCATGTACATGAGTTTCGCGTCCTGCAGATCGCGGTTGTATCCGCCGGGCATCGCGTGCAGAAGCGTAAGCGCCGCCGTCTGCCAGCCGATTACCTGCGCCGTCTTGCCGCGCACCAGTTCCAGCACGTCGGGATTGTATTTCTGCGGCATGATGCTCGAGCCGGTGCAGTATTCGCGCGGGAGCCTGAAATATGCGAACTCGGGCATCGAGAAGATTATCATATCCTCGGCAAGGCGGCTTAAGACGCACATGAGCTGCGCCAGAGCCGACAGCAGCGACGCTTCGCACTCGCCGCGCGCCATCGAAGCTCCAAAGCAGTTGTGAAGCGTGCGCGTGAAACCCAGCAGCGCTGTCGTGCGCCTGCGGTCGAGCGGAAGCGGCACTCCGTAACCGGCGGCGCTGCCGAGCGGATTGAGGTCGGCAAGACGGTAGGCAGCCTCGAGATTTTCAAGCTGATCGGCTATCATCTCGGCGTGACCGGTCGCCCACATCTCGACCGACGAGGGCATCGCCGGCTGGAGATGGGTGCGTCCGACCAGCGGAATTTTCCCGGCCTTGGCGCCGAAGCGGCGCAGCGCCTCGGCAAGTTCGAGCGTCTCGGCTTCGGTGCGCAGAATCGCGTCTTTCATGTGCAGACGCACGTCGACGGCCACCTGGTCGTTGCGGCTGCGCCCGGTGTGGATCTTCTTGCCGAGATCCCCGAGCTTTTCCGTAAGCATCCGTTCAACTGCCATATGAACGTCCTGATCGTCTTCGCGGATGACGAAATCACCCTTCGCCGCCAGCGCCGCGATACGCCCGAGCTCCCTGCGCACCTTCGCCGCCTCGTCCTTGGTGACGACCGGACGCGGCAGCTTCATTTCACTGAGCATCGTCACGTGCGCAGCGGTTCCCATGCAGTCCCACTTCGCCAGATCCAGGTCGAGAACCGGATCCTCGCCCACGGTGTAGGTCAGCACATCGGGATCCACGGCTCCGGTGATGGTTTTCTCGGTTTTCATTTTCATTGCGATCCTCCGATCTTTATCGAACTTTCAAAAGCCACGTTTAACCTGACGTCCGCCGCGTCGAGAAGTTCCTCAAGCCGGGAAGCCTCCTCTCCGAGCGCAAGCGCAAGCAGAAAATCGCGGTAGCCCTGAGCCGCCGCGCTCAGATCCTCTCCGCGTCCACCGCCGAAAACGACGATCTCGTCGGCCTTGCGCCTGGCGGCAAGACGGATGGACGGATCCTCCTTTGCGAGCGATATGGACTCTTTGAACGAAACGACGTCGTATCTGCCGCAGAACTTCCGCTCAAACGTCGACGGATAGAGAAAGAGCCGAGACGCGAACACCAGAACGTCGCGGCGCGACGCCTCGCCCGGCTTGAGAATCCTGCGCATCAGGGAAAGATTGCGCTCGTCGTCGCCGATCCCCTCCCTGATCCAGCGTTCAAGCTCTTCGCGTTCATCGGCAACCCGAAGATGAGGGTGGGCGCGCCGGAATGCGCGAACGGCGACGGCATCGTCGACTTCCTGCCCTTTGACGGCACGGAAGAACGCCTTGGTTATTTCAATACGCAGCCGCTCGATGTCGGCATACCCCGGCGCCTTAACATAAATGCGCGTACGTTCCGAATCGGCTCTTGACACCACTTCCGAAAGATTGGTGCGGACCGAACCGATATGGATTATTATCCGCGATCTGCTGAAACGCTCCGGGCGCATATTAAGTCCCCGGTAAAGACTTTTCACCGTTTCCGCCGCAAAACTCGCTATCGGCATCTGATATTCGCGGCGCATGTCTTCGGGACAGCCCGCGAACACCTGGATGAGCCCTTCGGCCTGCGTCACCACGGGCGCGCGCATGCGCTCGATGATTTCGGCGCGGGTAAGCGCAAACAAGAGAATGGAGGCGATCAGCGTCAACTCAGCGCACCTTGATTATCACAAGCAGCAGAATCGGCATCACCACGAGCTGCAGCAATGTGAAGCGCATCAGAACCTGGGCGTTCGACCATCCGAGATTCTTCTTGCAGTGGTCATGCAGAGGGAAGCGAATCTTGCGGATCGCGGCGTCTTCGCCGATATTGAAACCGACGCGTTTGGCCAAACGCAGAAGCACCAGCTTGGCAAGCCCGCCGCCGCCGTTGACAAGCACTATCGGAGCGAAGGCGAGAATGAGGAACGGATTGCCGGTAATCAGCACCGCCGCGCCCGTCAACAGTCCGAGAAAACGCGACCCGGCATCCCCCATAAGCACTTTCGAAGGCTCGGCGTTGAACCAGAGATAACCGCCGAACCCGCCGACGACCGTCATCACCAGAATCGCCCACGATGCGGCGGCAGGATTGCAGGGAACAAGAAAATAGTTCGCCACCGGTCTGTAGCCGACCACGACATAAAGCATCACCGCAATCATGACGAGCGCGATTCCGGTCAAAGTACCGGCGAGTCCGTCGACACCGTCGGAGCAGTTGGTGGCGTTCATCGTCAACCACAGGAGAAAAGCCGCTGCCGGAACATAGACCGCCGTCGGCACCTGCCAGACGCCCTTCACGAACGGCAGCCATATCGCCGTTCCGTGGCCTTCGGCGAGAAACCATGCCGCCGCCACCGAAACCACGGCGTCCAGCAGACCCTTTCGAAGCTCCCCCCACGGTACCATCGCCCTGTCGTCAAGATACCCGAACGCCATAGCTCCGTACAGCGCCATGACGACAAGCGCGTCCCAGATATTCATCGGCACGCACATGACCATGACCGGCAGCACCAGAAGCGTGACATAAAACCCCGATCCGGTAGGCTTGCCAGCGCTTTTCATCCCGTCGACGCCGCAGATCGCCTTTCCGCGGTCACGCGGCAGCCGGTTCCACAGGCGGGGCAGAAAAAACGCTATCAAAGCGGCGGAAACGAACGTCCCGAGCGCAAGCAGAACCGCATGCGACTGCAAAAGACGGAACGGACCCCAGTACGGAGTCAGAAATTGAGACAGATGGTATAACATGACAGTCTATTATTATACCACGTCTCCAATGTAATAACCAAGTTAGATTTCGCCTTTTAGCCGAATTTTTTCAAAACGGCCCCGGCAACAATAGCCGGAGCCGCTTTATCACGCTCTCGAAAACGTTCTCAGCCGTTCTTGGACTCAAAGTCCTTCATGAAGGAAACGAGCGCGTCGACGCCTTCCATCGGGAACGCGTTGTAGATCGAAGCGCGGATGCCGCCGACGGAGCGGTGACCCTTGAGCGAGCTCATGCCCGCGGCCTTCGCCTCGTCGATGAACTTCTTCTCGAGCGCTTCGTCGCCGTTCTTGATGCGCCAGGTGACGTTCATGTTGGAGCGGAACTCCTTGACGGCGGTTCCCGTCCAGAAATCGCTCGAGTCGATGACGTCGTAGATCTTGCCGGCCTTCTCGGCGTTGAGCTTGAAGAGATTCTCCTTGCCCATCTTCTTGACCCACTTCATCGTCTCGCCGAAGATGTAGATGCCCCAGGTGGGCGGAGTGTTGTAAAGCGAATTCTCATCGACGAACGTGCGGTACTGAAGCATCGTCGGGAGGCATTCAGGACCCTTGGCGGCGAACTCCTTGCGGATGGCGACGACCGCCATGCCGGAAGGTCCGAGATTCTTCTGCGCGCCGGCGTAGAACATGGAGAACTTGTTGTAGTCGCGCTCGCAGCTGAGGATGTCGGAGGACATGTCGCCGATAAGCGGGACCTTGACGTCGGGAATGACCTTGAGTTCGGCGCCGGAAATGGTCTCGTTGGTGCAGAGGTGGGCGTAGGCCGCGTTCTCGCTCCAGTTGAATTCCGTCGGCTGGCGCGTGGGGATGTCCTTCTGGCAGTCGGCGACGATGTTGACGCTGGCGTTGCGCAGCGCGGCGACCTTCTTGGCCTCCTTGATCGCCTTGCTTGACCAGGTGCCGGCGTTCACGTAGTCGGCGCTCATGCCCTCACCGAGAAAGTTCATCGGGATCATTCCGAACTGAAGCGAAGCACCGCCCTGGATGAAGCAGACGGCCCAGTCGTCGCCGAGACCGCAAAGCTCCTTGAACGTGGCGATCGCCTCCTGGTGGATGGCGTCGTAATCCTTGCCGCGGTGGGACATTTCCATCACCGACATTCCGCAGCCCTTGTAATCTACGAGATCGGCCTGAGCGTCCTTGAGGACATCAAGCGGCAACACCGCGGGACCCGCGGAAAAATTGTATGCACGTGCCATTTTTCTGTTCCTTTTTTTGTTTTAGAGTTTATCTGCCGCGCCGCCCATAGAGTTTATCGGAGCGGGCGTCGCGTTTGAAGAGTATTATACCATATTTCCCCGCAGGGGAATCACCTGACGATGATTTCGATGCCGGTGCGGTAGCGCGCCTGCAGAAGCCGCAGGCCGTTTTCGCCCTGCACATAACGGACTTTCCAGTGATCCGAAAGAACTCCCGGCAGCGCCGGCAGAACCGATCCGGCGGGGAAAGACGCGAGCGTGACCCAGCCTTTGCTGGCTTTTTCCGTCAAACCATTAAACCCGAGCGTCACCACCGAAAGATCGAATCCGCCCGCGACGTTCAGCTGCGGAACTTCACCGCCGGAAGCGTCGAGCGTCAGAACGCCACCGCCGGAAAACGAACCGAAATTCTGGGATTTCGATACAACAAGCGTGCCTCCGTCCAGCGTGACCGCGCCTCCGATCGAATTTTCCGCAGTGAGCCTGAGCGAACCGGCACCTGTCACCTTAAGCGAACCTGAACCGGAAATCGCGGAAGCGAACGTGCAGTCGTAACCTTCGGCGGTGTCGGGATCCTGCGTATCTATCGTCAGCACACACCCCTTTGGAAGCGCCAAGGGTCCTGCGGCGTATTCCCAGCCGTTCTCTGAGCAGAGCGTCGGCTCTCCTTCGACTTCGATCGGTTTGAAGAAAGTCTCGGCGCTGAATCGCACCTTTTCACCGAGCCGGATCGTATAGTCGGCAGTCGCTTGCGAACCGGTATCTTTGAACTTTACGCGTCCCGATCCGACAAACCAGTGTCCGACCGTGCCGCAGAGCGGAGCCTGCACATCAAAAAGCCCGTCCACGCGCTGTGCGACTCCGTTGCCGTATGTTGTGTAGCCGTACTTCGTACCTTCCACTGAAAAGACACCGTTTTCTTTGACTTCAAAACCACCCTGAGGACCAGCAAAATCAATGGTCTGATTGGTAGCCTTGAGCTTCGCACCTCCATAAACGGTAATTTTGGACGGGCGCGCATAAGTCCCGTCAATGCTTTTCATTATGACGTTCCACGCAGTCGTCTCGCCAAGTATCCTTACATCTCCGCGAGCCTCGAATCTGGCGTACGCGTCGACATTGCCTTTAAGCGCAATATAGCCGCCGCCTGCACTGCAAACCGCAACAACCGCATGATTGCCCCCGGTCCAGGATCGTCCGACATTATTGTTTATGACTACCGGGAACGCACTGGACGAATAAATCGCACTTTTCACCTCCCTGTTGTAGAGGCGCGATTCGAATCCAAGGCGACCGCCACTCAAGACAAAGGGGCCTGCCATGTCAAGGAAACGAACGGAGTAAAGATCGGCTCCGGCGTCGGGGATGGTGACCGACGTATTCTTTATGCCGTCGAAAACCGCAGTCGTGTTCGTGCCTTGCGGAACCTCACTTCCCGACCAGTTGGATTCCTTTTCAAAACTTCCGTCAACACTGCCGATCCAGCGATTGGCGGCAAAAGCGGATGTCGCAAGATCGCAATCCTTTCTGCAAAAGGCCAAAGAGCCATTCACAAACCTCGCGTCCCATGTCTCAGCCAAGTTTTCTTTCGTAAAGACGATTTGCGGACCTGTCTCATCGTTAAAGGCGCCTATGGCCAAAGGACCTCCAATAAATCCCGGCACAATCGGATCTTTATGCTCGCCGACCGAAACCGAAGATAGGATACGGGCATTATCCCCGAACAAAAAATCCTCCGCCTCATAAAACGCAGCACCCTTGCGGGCAATCACGCCGAGCGTAGCTCCGGCATCGACCGAAAGCAAATCGGTTTTAAGCGTCTTGTTATACTGCATCTCAAATTTACAGGTGGATCCGGCACCGACCGAAAGTTCAGAAAGCCTATCGCCCACATCGCTCCACAACGACGAAAGTCCGGTGCCGCACCCTACGGTGCGAAGATATGAGCCGTACGAAAATGTAGGACAGCGCAGCGTGATTTGCCTGCCGACAGCGGCATCTGCGCGGTCTGCCGTATCAATGGTAAGTCCTTTCTTGATATGCATTACGGTCTTTAAGCCAGAGACGTACCAATCGGCGTTGGTAGCGGCAACAACCACTTCTCTCGGGAAATGGATGTGGAGATTCGTTCCTGTAACATCACCGACACCTCCCTGCTGATAAGGCCGCGCAAAATTGGCGCCGAGAACGAGCGAATCGACATCCATCACCACATGGTCGATCGGGTCGTCGGCGCCGGGAGAGAGGCTCATTCCTTTCCCGAATGTCAGATATCCGCCTCCGGTAATGTTGAAATTGGTCGATGCGACAAACTTTCCGTTGCCGCGCACTTCACCGCCGTTAAGCGGAAGATCGGGGTTCTCGGCAGTTCCGAGATTCCTCAAAACACAATTGCTTCCGAGCGTCAGAACCGCACCTTCCGGAAATACGCCGCGGTTTTTTACAAGACGCTCTTTGATGCTGTCTTTGAAAAACACCTCACCGCCTGTTATTTTCACATCCACAAGGGCGGAATCTTCAAAAACTGTACTGAGAGCGCCTGGCGGTATTGGAGCAAAATAGCCGCCGCTCATCCTGAAGCACCCTTTGGCAACCCTGAAATACGTTTTGAAAACGCCGTCGCGAATATCGACATAAGCACGATTCTGATCTTTTCCCTTATCGTCCCAATCATCCTCCATGTCAATACGTCCGCCACCATTGGCCAATCCCAGAATCTGGCCTCCATCCAAAACCAGCCGAGATCCATTTTTTATCATATACCCCTGCCTGGGTCTGTAAATACTCCCCTCTCCGACCACCATCTCTGCGAAATGAAAAATATACTGCACTCCACTTACGACCGAAAGTTCGATGCCGAAAATTTTCAAACATCTGTAAGCATGAACATTGAGATAAGATAAAGTGGTCGTTCCTGCGCGTCCGTCCGCTTCTCCAACGGTAAGCGATCCGTCACCGGTCAAGATTACAGCATCCGGTTTTCCCGCCGTTCCTGCCATCAATTCCAAACGATGGACGGAATAATCGCCGTCTATTGCCACACTGACGGACTTTCCCGGCCAGAACTGGACAACATCTCCGGCTCCCGGACAGGATTCGCCATCCAACTTCTTGGTATCGTTGCGCCAATTCGTCTTGTCATCCCACCGACCGTCGACGCCTATCCATTTATAGGTATCGGGATACCCCGCCACGATGACTCCAAAAGCAAAAAAGACTGCAATCCATACTTTTCTCATGAGCCGTTCTCCTTACTTCTTTTTGAGTTCCTCGATTGCGCGCGCAATCTTTATGCGCTGGCGCTCCATCGCCGACGGATCGATATTGTAGCGCGTATCCGACTCCTGAATCTCCGGCGGCACCTCGAGCAGCGGATGATTCGCATCAAGCGATTTTAGGAGTGCGAGATATTCGTAATCCTCCACGCCGTCTCGCACCATCGCCAGGCGCTGCGTCGGCACCGGCTCGTCGGGGATGAACGCCGCGCCTCGGTCGCCTGCGGCCTCGATGCACTTGAGCGGCGGATAGATGAAGCGTCCATCGCCATTGCCCCAAGGCCTGCGCTCGCCGGGAGCGGCCTGGCCGCCGCTTACCCATGCCATAGGATCTTCGTAAGGATTCTGCGGCTTCTTCACATCCGGGTACGCCGCACGGCTCGTCCAGTACGTCGCCGACCACATCAAGATTCCCTTGATTTCAGTTTTCCACGAGGCCCAACCCCAGAGCCTCAGCTCAGCACCGGCGCGATCGATGAACTCGCCGAAATACGGCGCCTTGGGCTCGGTGCAAAGATACCACCAGAAATCCTCCCCCGTCTTGCGGCAGGCGCCCTCGTGTTCCGTGTGCAGATAGTGCGGCATCGGGCACCAGATGTCAACATTCCCCAAAAGCTCTTTCTCCGGCTGCTCGGTCAAAAGGCGCTTCACGCCAGGCATCGTCTCCTTCAAAAGCTTCATGCCGGCGATTACATTAGTGTATGTATTTTGCGTCGGCTCATCGTACCAGTAAATGAAAGCCTTGTCCTCCCATCCTTTCTCGCGCAAATGTTCGCCGACCTTCGTGAGATACTTTTTGAGCAATGTCATGTAGGCGGGATGGTCGCAGCCGATCCCTGCGATGTCGGGTCGGCGGAAGGCATCGCCAAAGCCCGACCAGAACCGCCAAGGCTTCATATTGAAGCAGTTGAAATGGTAGGTCGACAGCTGCCGCTCCATCTCCGCATCCCAACGCGACCAGTCAAACACCGGTTCCCACTTCGAGGGGTCGTCATCGCCAGCAGATTTGTCCCACTCCGGCTCCCAGTCGTCGTACGGCGCCAAACGCCTCGGTGCGATGCGGTAGGCGGAAAACATCCGGTGGTAACTGTCAACTGTCGAGCGTCTTTCCTTGTCGGATTTGGCATGGTGCCACTTGCTGACCTCGACAGGATTCATCCCGAAGGTGGCCTTAAGCGTCATCA
>JAEIGA010013749.1_pt1 | contig 12308 bp, 11 predicted proteins | sample 9270691 | NCBI WGS metagenome assembly JAEIGA01 (sample SAMN17057246, study PRJNA624740) | gut metagenome | biome: biome; isolation source: fecal sample | host: Bos grunniens | place: China: Xizang | collected 2019
TCCATCCGACGCTGATACCGGCGGGCAATCAGCCGGGTCAGCTCTTTATCAATGCCCAGGGCCGTAATAACGGCATGGCCGCCGTGGGCCAGAGTGATGATCATCCGATCGTCCTCTACCCGTGCGGCGGCACCGTCGAGCAAGCCATGTATACTGATGTGCTGCAGGGACAATTCTTCAATGAGTTCCGGGAAAGATTCCTCGGAAAAACTTTCCGGCGGATAGACCGGATCAATCACTGCGGCCCGCAGCTGCAGTGCCGGCAGTGTCAGCAGTTTCCGCAGTTCCAGCATCTCCGGCGGCGAAACCGGCGCCGGGAAAGCCACCGTCATCTGGATTCTGCGCTCCGCATAATCCAGATGGATGGCCCGGATTTCACCGTCCGGCAGCTGTGCCAGCTTGTCCGCCGGTGCCCCCAGAATACGTAAATAATCAATGATATTGCGTTTTGCCAAAGAGCTCGCTCCTTAAATGTAAATCGGTTTATGCCTCGATTTTGTCGATTTCCTCAATCAGTGCATCAATCAGCTGATCCTCCGGTACTTTGCGGATGATCTCGCCCTTGCGGAATACCAGACCACAACCTACACCGCCGGCAATACCCACATCGGCTTCCCGTGCTTCGCCGGGGCCGTTGACGATGCATCCCATAACAGCAACGCGCAGATTTTTGGTACATCCGGCCAGCCGTCGCTCCGCTTCATTGGCCAGACCGATGAGGTCAATCCGGGTGCGTCCGCAGGTCGGACAGGACACAAAGGTAATGCCGTTTTTCCGCAGACCAATGGCTCGGAGCAAATCAATGCCGGCAGCCACTTCTTCCACCGGGTCGGCCGTCAGGGAAATCCGGATGGTATCGCCGATGCCATGGAGCAGCAGCGAACCGATACCGGCCGCAGATTTGATCAGACCCATCCGGGCTGTACCGGCCTCGGTCACACCCAGATGCAGCGGATAATTGCACCGCTGTGCCGCCAGCTCATAGGACTGCACCATCATATCCACCGTGGATGCCTTCAAAGACAATACAATCTGGTCGAAGTCGTACTTTTCCAGCAGGGATGCATGGTACAGGGCGCTGTCGCACAGGGCCTCCGGGCAGGGATGCCCGTACTTGGCAAGAATACTCTTTTCCAGCGAACCGGTATTGACACCAATACGAATCGGGATGTTGTGCAGGCGGCAGGCATCGGCCACCGCCTTGACGCGGCTTTCATCGCCGATGTTGCCGGGGTTGATGCGGATTTTATCTACACCGGCTGCTACACAGTCCAGCGCGATTTTGTAATCAAAATGGATGTCAGCAACAATCGGCACCGATACTTCTTTTTTCAGTGCTTCGATCAGCTTCACCGAGCCGCGGTCCGGCACAGCCGCCCGGATGATTTCGCATCCGGCCTGTTCCAGTGCTTTCGCCTGACGGACACTGCCTTCAATGTCGGTAGAGGGAATATTCAGCATGGACTGCACCGTGATGGGTGCATCGCCGCCGATGGCAATATTGCCGACCTTTACTTTTACGGTATTTCTGCGCTCCATATTCAGACCGCCTTTCGTAATCAGTTGATTTTATGCAAACAGCTTCAGAATGTCATTGAATGCCACGACCACCATCAATCCCATAAGCAGGACGAACCCGATCATGTGGACCAGTCCTTCGTACTTTGCCGGAACCGGCTTGCGGAAGATGGCTTCAAATACCAGAAACAGCAGCCGACCACCGTCCAGTGCAGGAACCGGCAGCAAATTGAAAATACCAAGGTTCACCGTCAGCAGCGCCATAATCCACAGCAGATTGTTCAGAGATTCCATGAACGTCGTGCCGGCCTGCGCCGCCTGCCCGATGACTTCTGCCGTTCCGATGGGGCCGGACATGGCATCCAGACCCACATTACCGGTAATCAGGTCAATCAGACCGCCCCATACCACCCGGGCAATGGAGACGGCATATCGCCACGTCTGGTCCAGCACCGAACCAAAGGTCCGGGGAATGGGCTTGACGTAAAACACAAAGCCGTTGTCTTTACCGGTGATTTTTTCCGTGTCAATGACGACGTTCTGAATTGTTACCTTTTCCCCATCACGCTTCACCGTGAAGGTCATGGGAGCGCCGCCGTAGCGGCTCATGGCATAGTTGAAATCGTAGTCGCACAGCACGGCATAGCCGTTGACTGCAGTGATGGTGTCGCCGGGCAGTAATTTCTGCTCAGATACTACGGCATCCCCCACCCCGGTGATGGTGTTGGACAGGTACTGTTCCTTCTGCACCAGCAAAAATGCCAGCAGCAGCAGACCCAGCAGCAGATTCATGATTGCGCCGGCTGCTACGACGATGATGCGTTTCCACGCCGCCTGCGCACCGAAAGCCTTGGGATCGCTGCTGTCCTCATCCTCCCCCTCCATGGCGCAATAGCCGCCGATGGGGAACGGACGCAGAGAATATTCTGTCTCACCCCGGGTAAAGGAAAACAGCTTCGGGCCCATGCCCAACGCAAATTCATTGACCCGGATGCCAAATAATTTTGCCGTAAAGAAATGGCCGAACTCGTGGAGAAAAATCAGAATGCCAAACAACAGTACGGTCAAGAGAATGGTTACTGCGGTGCTCATTTACCGCTGGTCGCTCCTTTCGCTGCAGCTGCACGTACAAATTCGCGCGCAGCACGGTCTGCCTCCAGAATGTGTTCAATGCTGTCTGCCGGGGTATTGGGCTGACGGTCCATCGCCTCCTGTACCAGCTCCGAAATCTGCATAAAGCGGATCTTCCCTGCCAGGAACATCGCCACAGCTTCTTCATTGGCACCGTTGACCGCCGTCGCGCACAAACCGCCGCGGCGCAGCGCCTCCCGGCAGATGGGCAGACCCTTGAATGTTTCGTTATCCGGCTCAAAGAACGTCAGTGTGCCGTATTCGCTGAGTTTCAGCGGACGGGTGGGACATTCGTACCGTTCCGGCCAGGTAATGGCATACTGGATCGGGATTTTCATATCCGGCACGCCCAGCTGTGCCAATACCGCATAGTCGTCAAATTCCACCATGGAATGAATGATGCTTTCACGATGCACCACGACATCAATTTTGTCCTCCGGCAAGTCAAACAGCCACGAGGCTTCCATGACTTCCAGGCCCTTGTTCATCATGGTCGCGCTGTCGATGGTGATTTTCGCACCCATGCTCCAGTTGGGGTGTTTCAACGCCTGTGCCGGGGTAATCTGCGCCAGATCGGCAGATGTCTTTCCGAAGAAAGGACCACCGGAGGCGGTCAGAATGATTTTCCGAAGCGCACGGTTGGCAGGCTGCGCCTGCAGACACTGGAACACAGCACTGTGCTCGCTGTCCACCGGCAGAATCTTGATTCCCTTTTCCTTAGCAGCCTTTGTCACCAGTGCGCCGCCCGTCACCAGCGTTTCTTTATTGGCCAGCGCAATGGTATGGCCGGTTTCGATGGCGGTCATGGTCGGGCGCAGACCGGCAATGCCGACAATGGCATTCAATGCGATGTCGCTTTCCAGTGCCGCTGCTTCCAGAATGCCTTCCTCGCCGGACAGGATTTTCACCGGCAGGTCGGCCACTCTTGCGCGCAGATCGGCTGCTGCCGTTTCATCCGACAGTGCCGCCACCGCCGGACGAAATTCACGGATCTGTTCTTCCATCAGACGGCTGTTTTTTGCCGCAGTCAAAGCGCGCACCGGAAATCCGTGTTTTCTCGCTACATCCAGCGCCTGCGTGCCGATGGAGCCGGTCGAACCCAGCAAAATCAAAGATGGTTTCATACGTTTGTTTCCTCTCTGGCCAAAGCCCCTGTTTTCATTTTACGCCCGAAACCGCGGTTCATACATGGAGAATGGGAAAATATGTGATAATCAATGTAAATACCGGTGCCACAAAAATGACGCTGTCAAAACGGTCCAGCACACCGCCGTGACCGGGCATAATGCTGCCGTAGTCCTTGATGCCCACATGACGCTTCAGCAGAGAGAACGTCAGGTCACCCAGCACGGAAATGACCGAGCAGACTGCGGCCGTAACAGCAATGGCGATGTAATACAGCTCCGCATCAGGAGAAATCAGCCATCCATATACGAAAGCCACGATTTCCAGAATCAGAATGCAGCTCAGGATGCCGCCGATGAAGCCTTCCACGGTTTTCTTGGGGCTGATCACCGGGCACAGCTTATGCTTGCCCAGCTTCACACCGGCAAAGTATGCACCGGTGTCGGAACTCCATGCCGCCAGCAGCATCATAATCAGCAGGAACATGCCGTGGGCAGCACCGCCCATCAGACGCAGCGTCACGATGTGGCTCAGGGAAGCCGGCACCAGCAGCGTCAGCAACACCGTTACCATCATGTTGGGCATCGGAATGTCCTTGTGCTTACGCAGTTCCATTGCGAACACAAACAGCGCATAGACGCACACCAGCGTTTTTGCTGCCAGTCCGGCATTTGCTGCCAGCATCGTAAACGGAAAAATTGCCGCAGCAGCGATGGATGCGATCGTCACACTCCGGGATTTACGCGCACCGGTAGCGCCGACCACTTCATAGGCTGCCACCGCAGAAATCAGCGACACGACCACATGCAGCATCTCGGGGAAAAACTGGCTGACAATCAGGGCACCAATCAGCATGGCACCTGCCACCAGACTGGAAATCACGCGAATTTTCATAATAACAATCCTTTCTTGACAACCATTATACTCCGCCGAAGCGACGGTTCCGGCCGGTATACTGGTCAATGGCTTCTTCCAGATTTTCCGGAGTGAAGTCCGGCCACAATACATTCATAAACACAAATTCTGCATACGCCGCCTGCCACAGCAGGAAGTTCGACAGCCGCAGTTCACCGCTGGGGCGGATAATCAGATCGGGGTCGGGAATGTCCGGGCAATAGAGATTTGCGGAAATCATATCCTCCGTAATCTCCTCCGGTTTCAGCACACCGTCCTTCACCTGCTGTGCCAGTTTCCGGGCAGCATAGGTAATTTCCGGGCGACCGCCGTAATTGAGGCAAATGCCCAGCGTCATGCCATCCCGGTCGGCAGACTTGGCCTCAATATCGCGGATGAGGTCCTGCAGCTTCTGCGGAAAGGCTTCAATGTCACCCAGAAAGCGCACACGCATATTTTCATCGGAGAAATCACGCTCAGCTTCCACCAGATACTGAATAAACAGGTCAATCAATGCGTTGACTTCCTCCGCAGGGCGGCGCCAGTTTTCCGTGGAAAATGCGTATACTGTGAAATAGCGCACACCGATTGATGCGGCATACCGGGCAATTTTCTTGAAATTGGCAGCACCGCTCTTATGGCCCATGGTCCGGGGCAGTCCGCGTTTTTTTGCCCAGCGTCCGTTGCCGTCCATAATGACCGCAATATGCTGCGGCATGGCTTTGACTTTCACCGGCTCCTCCGGCTGCTTTTTGCGAAACAGTTGTCTGAAATCGAATTTCATGGCTGTTCTCCTTTTCTTGTAACCCTGCCTTATATGCACAACGGGAGAACCTTGACTGTATGGAATACAGCCCGGTCCTCCCGTTGCCGGCACCCGGCTTGATTGCTTAGATGCTCATGATTTCCTTCACTTTTACTGCGCAGATGGAATCAATTTCCTTGCACTTCTTATCGGTGAGATCCTGCAGGTTCTTCTCACCATTCTTCTGATCGTCCTCGGTGATGCTGTTGCTCTTCTTCATTGCCTTGATCTTATCCATTGCATCGCGGCGGATGGAACGGATGGCAACCTTGCTTTCTTCGGCCATCTTGGAGATGTCCTTGGTCAGCAGGCGACGACGCTCTTCCGTCAGCGGCGGGAAGGTCAGGCGGATGGTACGGCCATCGCTCTGCGGATTGATGCCGATATCGGAAGCCTGAATGGCCTTCTCAATGGGGCGGCACAGCGAGCCGTCCCACGGCTGGATGGTCAGGGTGCGTGCTTCAGTCACAGACACAGCAGCCAGCTGGTTGATGGGGGTATCTGCGCCCCAGTAGCTGACGGTAATCTTATCCAGCACAGCGGGATTGGCGCGGCCGGCACGGATGGAAGCGTACTCCTTGGTCAGCGCATTGATGGTCTTGTTCATTTTCTGATCGGCATTGGAAATAACCTGTTTCATGGAAAAACACCATTCCTTTCGGACTGTAAATATTCTTTATATTTTGGGATTCAACCGGTGCATTGCCCCATCAGCCACCGACGACGGTACCGATCTGCTCACCGCATACGGCACGTACGATGTTGTGGGGATCATCCAGGCTGAACACCAGAATGGGCATATGATTGTCGTTGCACATGGACGCTGCCGTGCTGTCCATGACGGCCAGATGCCGGCTGAGCACCTCATCAAAGGACAAAGTATCGAACTTCTTGGCATCCGGATTTTTCTTGGGATCGCTGTCGTACACGCCGTCCACCATGGTAGCCTTCAGGATAATGTCGGCCTCCACTTCCAGCGCGCGCAGAGATGCGGCCGTATCGGTAGAGAAGAAGGGATTGCCGGAACCGCAGCCAAAGACCACGATGCGTCCCTTCTCCAGATGCTCCACTGCCGTACGGGCAGTGAATACCTCGGCGATCTGCTGCATGGGAATGGCCGTCTGCACGGTGACATCCGCTCCCAGCTGTTCCAGTGTATCTGCCACACCCAACGCATTGATGACCGTCGCCAGCATACCCATATGGTCTGCACGGCTCCGGTTCATTTTGCCGGAAGAGCGACCACGCCAGAAGTTGCCGCCACCGACCACAATAGCCACCTGAACACCCAGGTCTGCGCAGGCTTTGATTTCCTTGCAGATGGTAGTCACGGTGTCGAACTCCAGGCCGTGCTTCTGTGCGCCGGCCAATGCTTCGCCGCTGAGCTTCAGCAGTACTCTTTTATATTTCGGTTCCATAACAATCCTCCCGTTTGCTCCGGCAATGCCCTGCCGGTAGACTCTGTATCTATTGTACAATAAACCGAAGAATCTGTAAAGTGTTCACAGCAAAAAAGTCCCGCCGGACGCAAGAAATCTTTCGCCCGGCGGGACACTATACTGCTAAATGGAATCAGGAGCGGTCCTTACGGAAAATCTCCATAATGGCTGCGAAGTCATTGTCATTGACAATATCCGTAGCGAAAGAATCGGCCGGCTTCACTTCCTGCTTTACCGGAGCCGGAACTTCCCGCTTGCGGATAACCGGCTTGGGTGCTTCCACCACAACAGGCTCTTCCTTCTTCTCCACGGGCTTTACCATCACGGGCTGCTTCTCGTCTTCCTTGTCGAAACCGGTAGCGATAACGGTAACAACCATTTCGTCTTCCAGCTTGTCGTCGAAAGCGGCACCCCAGATCACGTTTGCATCTTCGTTGGCCTCAGCGTAAATCATATTGGAAGCCTCGGTGACTTCGTCCAGATCCACATCCGGTGCAACCGTAATGTTGATGATAACGCCGCGGGCACCGGAAATGGAGGTCTCCAGCAGGGGGCTGGATACGGCCATCTTGGCAGCCACGGAAGCCTTGTCCTTACCGGTAGCACGGCCCACGCCCATGTGTGCGTAGCCGGCATCCTTCATAACAGCAGTAATATCGGCGAAGTCCAGATTGATGAAGCCTTCCACCAGAATCAGGTCGGCAATACTCTGCACACCCTGACGCAGCACATCGTCCGCAGCGGAGAATGCATTGGCCAGCGTGATCTTTTCGGTGCTTGCATACTTCAGACGCTCGTTGGGAATCACAACCAGAGAGTCTACGTACTGGCGGAGCTCTGCAATACCAGCCTCAGCCTGTGCCATACGGCGCTTGCCTTCGAACATAAACGGCTTGGTCACGATACCAACGGTCAGGATGCCCATTTCCTTGGCCAGACGAGCCAGTACGGGAGCTGCACCGGTACCGGTACCGCCGCCCATACCTGCGGTGATGAACACCATATCGGCGCCCTTCAGGGCTGCCACCAGTTCGTCGGTGCTTTCATCGGCTGCACGACGACCAACCTCCGGGAAAGAGCCTGCGCCCTTACCACGGGTAATCTTGTCGCCGATCACGATCTTGTGGGTAGCACGGGACTTGTTCAGGGCCTGCTTGTCGGTGTTGACAGCGACAAACTCTGCATCCTGCACATAGGTGTCTACCATACGGTTAACTGCGTTACCGCCGCCGCCGCCGACACCAATCACCTTTATCTGTACAACCTGCTCCTGCAGTTCATCTGCGATTTCAAAAGACATTTTCTAAATCTCTCCAATCAATTTTTATTGTATCCGGATTTGGAATATGAAGCAAACAGAAATTTACACTCTATACTGTAACACATTTTTCGTCGGTGTGCAATACTTTCCCGGCAAATATTTTTGGTTTTTTCACTGAAATTCTGCTTACTGAGACGTTCTTCCGCTTTCCGGCGGAATGACCGTTCCTCCGAAATCGTAGTCCGGACGGAAAATCGCCTCATTTTCATTGATGGATACATCAATGGTGCCCGGCTGCATCGGATCCAGCTCATGTTCAATCAGAAATGCCGCCATCGCCAGCTTTTTGCTCAGATCGGCATATGTCCCGATCCGGATCCGGTAAATGTCTCCGTACTGCAGTTCAATGCCGTACAGGTCCGTCAGGTCAATCTCCATGACCTGCGTAAACATGGTTTCTTTTTTCAGTGCATCCAGCAATTTCCGGATGATTTCCCCGGTTTCCTTGCGGCTGAATTCGGCCGGATACCCCGGATTCGTGGCAGAAGCCTGCACATTTGTAATCCGCAGTCCGTCAATCTCTGCCTCTGCCGGTCCCAGTACCTTTCCCTGATGGGAAATATAGAACTGCTGTCCGTTGTTGTCCAGAATGTATTCCGGCGTTGCCAGCCGGACTTCAATATGAATCCGGTTGGGCAGTTTCCGGATGACCCGGGCCTCCTCCACATAAGGCAGTTTTTCCTCCACACGCTGCGCAGCCGATGCCGTATCCGACAGGAACAGGTTCACATCCGGGTTCATCTCCGCCGCTGCAATGATTTCTTCTGCCGTATACATGGACAAATCACCGCCTGCAGTGAACTTTTCCACACGAAACAGCACCGTCAGTGACAGCACCACGAAGACCATACACGCCAGCAGCACCAGCGACAGCAGGCCAAGCCGGATGCGGCGCCGATGCCGGCGGCGACGCATGGCCACCGCCCGGCTTCCTGCCGCCCCTCCGCTCCGCTCTGCCGATGATTCATTTCTTCTTTTTGTGGTCATGTATACGTCCATCCTTTCTTTTTTCTGCAGATTTCGCCCCATACCTGTGCGGTTCATCCGCAGGCGGGTCCCTCAGCAGTCTCTGCCGGGGTGTTCCGCTTTTCTTGTAATGTCCGCGCCCAGCTGCGCCAGTGCGGTTTCAATGTGCTCATACCCCCGGTCAATGTGGCAGACACGGGAAATGGTGGTTGTGCCGTGGGCCGCCAGCCCCGCAATCACCAGTGCAGCTCCGCCCCGGAGGTCCGTGGCCTGCACCGATGCCCCATGCAGGTGCTCCACCCCCCGCACGGTGGCCTCGTCGTTCTTCACCGTAATGCATGCGCCCATTGCGCACAACGGCGCAACATGGCGAAACCGATGCGGAAAGACTGTATCGGTAAACCGTGTCTCACCGGAGGCTACGGAAGCGGCCGCCATGAGCAGTGCCTGTGCATCCGTCGGAAAATCCGGATAGGGTGCCGTGAAAATCTCACCCATCGCACGGAGGCGGCATGGCGCTGTCAGATGAATCTGCCGGTCACCGCATTCAATCTCACATCCGGCCCGGTGCAAGCTGTGCAGCACCGGCATCAGCAGCTGCGCCTCTGTATGGTACAGGGTAACATCGCCGCCCGTTACCGCCGCCGCCGTCAGGTATGTCGCTGTCCCGATGCGGTCCGGCAGCACGGTATGTTCTGCGCCACGCAGCCGTGGAACACCCTCCACATACAGCTCCGGGGTGCCTGCGCCGTAAATCCGGGCGCCGCATTTCTGCAGATATGCCGCCAGATCCACGATTTCCGGTTCACGGGCAGCGTTGCGGATGCGCGTGCATCCCCTCGCAGTCACAGCTGCAATCAACGCATTTTCCGTAGCACCGACGCTGACGGACGGAAAGTGAATCACTGCACCGCACAAGCCGTCCGGCGCACTGCATACCAGCTGCCCTTGCGTCTCACGGATGACTGCACCCATTCTGCGCAGTGCATACAAATGCAGATCAATCGGCCGCGGTCCCAGATCGCATCCCCCGGGTGCTGACAGCCGCGCCGTTCCGGTCCGTGCCAATATTGCACCCAGAAAAATAATGGAGGAGCGCATTTCGCACATGTCTGCCGCCGGAATAAACGTCCCGGCAGCACCGTCCGGCAGTACACGAATGGTCCCACCGGTGATTTCGGTATGACATCCCAGCATCCGCAAAATACGGCAGGCCGCCTGTACATCGCTTAGTTCCGGGCAGTTGTGCAATACGCTCTCCCCATTTGTCAGATACGCAGACGCCAAAATCGGCAGCACGCTGTTTTTGGCTCCCTGCACACGCAGTGCGCCACGCAGCGGGCTGCCTCCGTTGACAATCAGTTTCGACATACTTCTTCATCCTTCCGCCGGAATACACGGCATTTCAATACCTTATCGTATGCATTCCGTGGAAAAATGGTGCCGTTATTTCTTTTGCTCTGCCAATACGGCCTTGATTTCGTGATAGATGCGCTCATTGGCATCCACAATGGCCATCTTACCGGCATTGGCACTGCACTCACGCAGTTTTTCCGGATCGGCCAGCAGCTCCTCTGCAAGATCGCTGAGTTTCTCGCCGGTCAGGTCTTTTTCTTCGATGAGCCATGCCGCACCGCGCGAAGACAGCGCCAGTGCATTGTAATACTGATGGTTTTCAGCCACATTGGGCGACGGAATCAGGATGGCCGGTTTCGCCAGCACCTGCAGTTCCGTCAGCGACATTGCACCGGCACGGCAAATCATGAGGTCTGCCGCCGCTGCGCAGTCGGGCATATTGTTGATGTATTCCCGGATGTCCAGATTGGGGTGATCTGCCAGATGTACGCCCTTTTCTTCCAACAGTGCCGGGAACCACTTGCCATACTGGCCGTAGGCGTGGATGTGCTGGACGGAATCCGTCTTTGCGGTGCGGGCAATCAGCTCGGCCACTGCACGGTTTACCTGCTCTGCGCCCAGGCTTCCGCCGTAGGACAGCACCACAGGACGCTCATCCAGCCCCAGCTTTTTCCGGGCGGCAGCTTTGTCTGCCCGGAGCATTTCACCGCGTACCGGGTTGCCGGTAATCACTACTTTGTTGTGATAATCGCCGCCCAGTTTCGCTTCTGCATCGGATACCGCCAACAAAATCCGGTCCGCATAGCGGCACAACATTTTGATGGTGACACCGGGAAATGCATTGGCCTCGTGCACCACCACCGGAATGCCCATTTTTTTGGCTTTCCGCAGGATGGGGCCGCACACATAACCACCGGTACCAACGCAGATATCCGGCTTGAACTCTCGGAGGATCTTTTCGGAAGCCTTGCTGGCTTCAAACACCTGCCATACGGCTTTGATGTTATGCTTGATGCCATTCAGGTTCAGTTTACGGCGGAAACCGGATACCGGCACCGTTTTCAGTTCAAAGCCGGCCTGCGGAACCAATCGTTCCTCCATGCCACCTTTGGAGCCGACAAAAAGAATCTGTGCATCCGGCTCGTGGTCACGGACATGACCGGCCACCGCCAATGCAGGATTGATATGACCGGCCGTACCACCGCCGGTAAACAAAATGCGCATCGCTGATTCCTCCCTTAATCGTTGTATCGTTGTTATGCTTTATCCATTCTGGCGTTGCGGGATACCGACAGCACCAACCCCATTTCCGCCAGCAGCATCACCAGTGAGGTACCGCCATAGCTGAAGAACGGCAGGCTGATGCCGGTATTCGGGAACAGACTGGTCACCACCGCAATATTCAGGAAGGTCTGAATGCCCACCTGTGCGGTCAGACCGGTGGCGAGCAGTGCGCCGAAGCGGTCCTGTGCCCGTTTTGCGATGGTCATACCGCGCCATACCAGCGCACAGTACAGACCAATGATGATGGTCGCACCCACCAGACCCAATTCCTCGCAGACCACTGCGAAAATAAAGTCATTCTGGGGTTCCGGCAGGTACAGGTACTTCTGCCGGGAGTTGCCCAGGCCCAGACCGAGCAGTCCGCCGGAACCAATCGCATACAGCGACTGGCGGGTCTGGTGCGAAGCATTTGCATTGGGATAGCCGAACGGATCTTTCCATACGGCCACACGCTCACCGGCATACGGGA
>JAEIGA010013750.1_pt1 | contig 12306 bp, 9 predicted proteins | sample 9270691 | NCBI WGS metagenome assembly JAEIGA01 (sample SAMN17057246, study PRJNA624740) | gut metagenome | biome: biome; isolation source: fecal sample | host: Bos grunniens | place: China: Xizang | collected 2019
GATTTGTCGGAGAATGCGGAGTATGATGCTGCCAGAGAGGCACAGGGCCTTTTGGAGTTGAAAATTTCCCAGTTGCAGGATATCATTGCAAACGCACGTGTAATTGACGAGTCAAAAATCAATACAGACCAGGTGCAGCTGCTCAACAAGGTTAAGATCAAAAACCTTGCAAACGGTGCCATTATGGAGTACACCATTGTAGGTGAGAGCGAGGCAAACCTAAAGGAGGGCAAGCTTGCTGCACAGACACCTATCGGGAAGGCCCTTATAGGTAAAAAGAAAGGTGATGTTGTGGAGGTGAATGTTCCAAGCGGCATCATCAAATTTGAGATTATGGACATTTCAATCTAATTGCAATGGCTTCAATTTTTACCAGAATTGTAAATGGCGAGATTCCATCCTACAAAGTTGCTGAGGATGAGAACTACTATGCATTTTTGGATATCAATCCACTTGCAAAGGGGCATACTTTGGTAATCCCAAAACTTGAGGAAGATTACATTTTCAACCTCCCTGCTGAGACCTATACCGGCTTGTGGGCATTTGCAAACAAGGTAGCAAAAGCCATTGACATTGCAGTACCGAGCAAGAGGGTAGGAGTGGCAGTATTGGGAATGGAGGTGCCTCATGCGCATATCCACCTTGTACCATTGCAGAGCGAGCAGGACCTCGATTTCAGAAAAGAGAAGGTAACCCTCACTCCCGACGAATTTAAAGCAACAGCTGAGAGCATTTCAAAAGCATTTTCAACATTGTAACATATGAAAAGAGCATTTATAATGGGCTTGGCAGCCCTTATGGCAGTAGCCTGTACCAAAAACAAAGAGGCAGCAGTAACTGCAACCATTGAAGGTGGAGCAGAGAAAGAGATTGTTGTAGCACAGCTTGCAGTAAGCCAGATGCGTATTGTAGATACCCTTAAGGCAGATGCACAAGGTGTGGCAAAAGGCAAGATTGCCATGGCTGAGGATGCCCCTAACTTCTACTATCTTGTATATAATGGAAACAGGGTTGCATCACTTATCCTTAAACCAGGTGATAAAGTATCAGTTAAGGCTGATACATTGGGTAAAAATGTAACAATTGAGGGTTCTGAGGAGTCTGTACTTTTGCAGAAATACCAGAAGGATCTTGCTCAGGTGAGCGCAGAGTTTGCAGCATTGTCTGAGAAAATGGCAGCAGCGGCAGATGCAAACGAGAGAAATCTTGCAATGGAGCTTAACCAGCAGTTGAGCAAACTGTATGTGAAATACAGGCAGAACACCATAAAGATGATTATGGAGAACCCATATTCATTTGCAAACGTTCAGGCTTTGTACCAGAGCATAGACAATGCTTTGCCGGTATTCTCTGCTGAGAATGATTACCTTTTGGCTCAGAGGGTACACGACTCATTGGCTGTAAAATACCCTAACTCTGTATATTTGAAATCTTTGCAGAATGACATCAAGCAGCGTCAGAATGCATCTGCATTGGCAGACCAGATTTCAAAGGCACAGGAGACATCATTCCCTAACCTTATTCTTCCCGACATCAATGCGAAGATGGTTGAGTTGAAGAGTCTAGAGGGAAAACCATTCATCCTCATGTTCTGGACAGTATCTGAGGCAAGTCAGAAAATGTTCAACAATGACCTTAAGGATCTATACAAAAAATACAGCAGCAGCGGTCTTGAGGTTTATCAGGTAAGCATGGATGCAGACAAGACAGCTTGGGCTACAGCAGTCAAAGAGCAGCAGCTTCCATGGATAAGCGTTTGTGACGGCAAGGCGGGCATGTCACCTGCAGCAATTGCCTACAACGTTGTAACAGTTCCAACAATGTTTGTATTTGATAGAAACGGAGATATAGTTGCACGCGGAAACCTTACCAACCGCGCAGAGCTTGAGACAGCAATCAGAAAAGCGGTTAAATAAGTACCGCGAGCGTTATAAAAAAACGGAGAATTCATTTCTCCGTTTTTTTTATGTGCTTTTGTTCTATAGCAGTTTCTTTGGCTTGCCTGCCACAAAATCCTTGAGGTAGAAAGGCTCAAAGTAGGCGCTGTCCTCAAACTCTCCGGCATCAAGTTTGGCTGCGGCAATTACCCTCATGCCGTTGGCGTGCGGCTGCTGTGGAGCGAAGAAGGCATTTGGATTGCTCTCCACAAGGGGCTTGAACTTTTCTGCTCCGTTTCCGGTGAAAAGTACAGGGCCTGCTGCAAGTTCCTCCGCATATGAGTTTTCATCAAGGATCCTGGCCTCTACAGGGGTAAGCTGTTCCCCTTTTGAGTTGAAGTTTGCAGTATATACTTCCATCCTGCGGGCATCAATCATAGGGACAACAAGGAAATCACCTGTTCCGCTATAGAGGTTGTTGTCCAATGCCAGTTGGGTGATGGTGGCAAGGGTGCAGACGGAGATAAGAGGTTTGCCTGCTCCATAGCATAGACCTTTGGCGCAGGATACACCAACCCTCAGTCCGGTGTATGAACCGGGGCCCTTGCTTACTGCAACAGCAGAACAGTCATACATTGTTATGCAGTTTTCCTTTAATATATCAGTCACATAGCCGCCTATTACAGATGCATGGGCTTTGGGTTCGTCTATGTATTTCTCGGCTATTGTTGTGCCGTTTTTTGTAAGGGCAACAGAGCATGCGTCTGTTGCGGTCTCTATAAGAAGTATATATTTTTCCATCCCTGTGTTTTTACATTACTGTTACTTTTGCCCCTTGTGAGAGCTCTTTGCTTATTGCACTGTATGGTGCCGTTACAATGCGGGCAGTTGTATCCAGCCCTTTGGTAACCTCAATATGGTTCATGTCCTGGATTCCGGTCTCTATGGAGTGAACATTTACGGTTTTGCTCTGGCTGTCATATATGAATACTTTCTGGACAACCCCGTCAACCATATCCAGTGAGTCAGACAACCCTTTTCTGGTGGTTATGGCCTGGAGAGGAATCTTTATCACATTGTCCCTTTTTGCTGTCTGTATTGATACTGATGCACTCATTCCGGGTCTTAGCGGAATATTCCCTTTTGTGCTGAGATCCCTGTAGGATTCCGGCAATATATTCACCTTTACCTCAAAATTGGTAACCTGGTCTGCACTCACTGCTGTGCCCGAGTTCTTGGATGAGTTGGCCACCTGGGTAACCACACCTTTGAATTTTCTGTTAGGGTATGCATCTATCTCAATGGATGCCGTATCACCGGCTGCAAGGCGTATGATGTCTATCTCATTTACATCAACAAGTACCTCCATACGGTTGAGGTCTGCTATCCTGAGCATCTCAGTTCCTGCCATCTGGGTAGTTCCAACCACGCGCTCACCAATTTCTACGCTAAGCTTTGAGATAGTGCCGCTCATTGGAGCATAAATGTTTGTCTTTACAAGGTTCTCCTGGGCCTCCTTGAGGGATGCCTCTGCACTCTTTACATTGAATTCTGCCGCCTTCAGCTGGCTTTTTGCAATCTCATACTCAGCCTGCGATTTCTCAAAATCGGATAATGAGATAGTATGCTTCTTGTAAAGTGAGACATTCCTGTTATAAGTGAGTTCCGTTTGCCTGAACTGCGCCTCCTGCTGCAGGTACTGGGCCTTTATGGCATTGAGCGAGGCTTCAGCCCTGTCTCTTGCAGAGATATATACATCCTGTTTTATCTGAATTATAAGGTCTCCTTTTGTTACGGCATCCCCTTCCTGAAAATTGAGCTTTATAATCTCGCCCGATACATCAGGACTTATTTTTACCTCGGTAACGGGCTGTATTTTCCCGTTGGCAGGGATAGTTTCCACTATTGTGCCTGTTGCGGGTGCTGCAACAGTAACGCCAATACCTTCAGCTTCCTTGTTGCGTCCAATTGCTATAAGCAATACAATAAGCAATGCTGCTGCAACCGGCACCAGCTTATTCCTTTTAGTTTTCTGTTTCAACATAACCAGTCTTGTAATATTCCATTATTTTCTGTTGGAAAATATATTGGTATTTGCTCTGCAAATATTCAGATTCAGCCTTAAAGAGGTTTGTCTTGGCGGTAGAGTAATCTGTTCCGTTCAATAACCCCAAGTTGAATTTTTCAGTTGTGTAGTTGAACGATTCCCTTGCAGCCTCCACATTGCTTGATGCAGCTTCCATTTTGCCGTGGCTTGCCATAGCCTCATTATATGCAAGCTGTATTTCCTTCTTCAGTTCCTGCATTGCAATTCCAACCCCAATCTGCGAGCTTTTCATATTGCTCCTTGCATTCTTTATTGCGGTGTTTGTACGTCTGTTGTTGAAGATAGGAATGCTCAGGCCAAAGCCCAATGAAGGGTTGCGGTTATTGTCGAACTGTGTGAACAGGGAAGTATTCTGGTTGTCGCTGTAGTATGTCCCGTATCCCGCATTCAATGATATTGTGGGTAGTGCCGCCCCTTTCTGTATCTTGTACTGGAGTTTGCTCAGTTCCAGTTCAAGTTCGGCTTTCCTTATCCTTGGAAGGGATTTTGCTTTTGAAAGCAGTTCTTCCAGATTTTCATCCTCCCACTCCAGCGGAACATTTTCAATTGAAGGGTCTTCTATATCAAACTCTGTACCTGCGGGGAGGTTCAGCAGCTGCGTCAGTTCCAGGAGGGCGCTCCTGTGGTTGTTGCGGGCAGTGACAAGCTGCAGGTTTTCATTTGCAAGCTGGGATTTCACCTCAAGCAGGGAACTGTATGTCTGCAGCCCTGCATCAACCAGTTGCTGTGTCCTGGCAACCTGAGCCTCCACATTTCTGTAACTCTCTTCTGCGCTTCTCTCAATTTCAGTGCTGAGGAGCACCTGAAGATATCCTTTTGCAATTGAGATGGAGATGTTGTCCTTGAGATTGTCTATGTTAGCTCTGGTTATCTCCAGCTGTTTTGCATTGCTTTTTATGTTGTTCTGCTTTCTCATACCCTCAAAAAGGGGGAGGGAAGATGAGAGGTTTGCAGAAGAACTCTGTGAGAGCTTGTTTTCTACAATTTCAAGGTCGTTGAGATTTACTGAGCGGCCCCAGCTCATGTTGTAGCCTATAGAGGCATTGAGAGTTGGAAAGAATTCAAGTTTGGCTGCCTTGAGGTTATTGTTTGCCTGTTCCTGTGAAAGTTCCATCTGCTTCACCTGCAGATTGTTTTCCTGTGCATACCGGATACACCGCTCCAAAGACCATTTCTGCTGGGCAACAGCAAACTGGCAGAGCAGAAATGCAATGCAAACCATCAATATCCTGTTAAGATGTCCCATAATCTCAAATCCCTTCAAATTTGTTACAAATATAGTAAAAGAGGGGCACTATTTGCAGGTGCCCCATAAAATAAACGCTATTGGGCCAATGCGGCAGGATTGGTAAGCAGTTTCCTGAATTTGCCTATCATATATATCGCTTTAGCAATACTGCCTATAAGTTCTGCAATAAACTCAACAAGCTCTGCAGTCTGTTTGTCCCTTCCTCCAAAAACACGCGATGCACAAACAGTGCCAATTTCAACAAATGAATCCATAATACTGTCTTTTAAAAATTGTTCCACCCTTTTTTCAACCCCCGGATAATCTCCTTGTGGTATTCTTTAATGAATCTGATGATTTTCTGGAAGCATTCTCCCAGATTGAATTCACAGGCCGTAGCCACTCCTCCCATTACAAACTGCAATTCTTTTGCACAACAATCTGTAAATTTCTTCTCTTTCATAATAAAACCATTTTTCCCTACCGATAAGTGCTGCGTAGGTTACCACTTTGAGTTAACTCAATTTATTGAAACAACGTTGTCAGTCAAAATACCGCTCTCTTCCCTGTGGGAGATATAAATTACACTTTTGCCCTCATCCTTCAGCGAGTTTATGCATCGTGCAACAATCTCTTCTCCCTCTGTGTTCAGGGAGGCTGTGGCCTCATCAAAAATATATATGCGTGCCTTTTTGTACAATGCCCTTGCAATACATACCTTCTGGCTTTCTCCTCCCGACAATCTTTTTCCTCCATTCCCTACTGTGGTGAGCAGACCTTGTGGAAACCTTTCAAGCATCCCTTTCATACCCAATGAAGAGCATATCTCCATAACCCTGTTTATATCAGGTTCTTCTTCACCCATTGTAATGTTCTCCAGAATGTTGCCCTCCAGAAGCTGCGGGCGTTGGCCTACGTAGGATACCAAGTCCCGCCACTCCTTGCCATTGAATTGCCTGATATTTATCCCTGCATAGGTTATCTCCCCTCCAACAGGTTCAAAATCACCCATGATCAGTTGCAGAAGGGTGCTCTTGCCGCATCCGTTATCTCCCGTTATCCTGGTAATTTCCCCTTTCTTTATAGTGGCACTTAATCCATTGAAAAGAGGCTCTCTTCCGGGGTATCTGAAATGTAACCTATTTATGTTTATATCTCCGTACATCTCTTTAGGGGAGAGACTTCCTCTGTTGGAATCCGCTTCCTGTAAAGAGAGAATCTCAAAAATCCTTTCGTATGCAACTTTTGCTTTTGCTATTGTATTGCTTGCTCCAATAAGCTCGTTTACCGGGATGGTAAAGAATGTGCACAAGGAGTAGAATCCAACAAGTTCCCCCAATGTCATATCACCTTTCAGAACAGACCATGTGCCTGCAGACAGTATTATGCATATTAGTACTTTTGATATTCCCTCCAGGGCGGTTTCCAGCATATTTGCAGCTTTTGCGGAGAGCTGCAGCTTTTCTGCCACCACAATCTGTCTGGCGGCTACCGTCTCTGCCGCCATATGCTCACAGTTGTAATGTCTCAGAGTGGATGCATAAGGTATGTTCCCTATGAGGGCACTCTCAAATTTTGCTTTGGCTGTAGCCACCTCTTTCCCGTACCTGACATTTATTCTTCCCGATATCTTGTAGATTGTCCAGTAAAGAGGTATGAATAGGGCAACCGGAATTGCCAGGTGACGGTTGTAGACGAACATTATTGCAATTGCCCCCACAACCGTAATGAGACTGGTGGCAATTCCTATTACGCCCCCTGTAATGAACGATCTTATAAGGTGTATATCGTCTGTTCGGGAGGATATGTCCCCGGCTGCATAGTTGTTGAAAAAATCAAGCGGAAGAGTGAAGAGTTTCCTTACATATGATGCTACAAGTGAACACTCTGCACTTATGCTGCACCTGATCAGGTATCCGGTGGCCATATATCCGGTATATAAGGATGCAATCATCAGGGCAATTGCCGTAACAGAAACGGCAATAAGTGCAGGTATATCTCCTTGGGGGACAATATTGTCTACAATCTGCTGGAGCAGCAGCGTGGTGCACACCGATGCTGCAGTGCAGAAGGCTGTTGCTGCAAGTGTAAGCAGCAGTTCCCTGATGTTTCCCATAACAAGGGGTTTGAGTAGAATCCATTTGCTTGAGCAGTCACTCTTGTGTGCCAATGCTGTATCTGGAGAGAGTGTAATGATGTACCCTGTCCATTTCTTTTCAAACTCTGCAAATGGCATCTTTTCCAGTTTGCCGTTGGCCGGATCCATGATCTTAAAGGATTTTTTGCCGTTCCCGTAGATTACAATGTAGTGCAGATAATCCCCGTCATCCTTTATGTGGGCAATGGCAGGGACAGGAAACCCTTTAAGGGCATCGGTATCCTTGTCCTTGGAGAGCAATCCTTTGGCATGGAGCCCTATTTTCCGGGCGCCGTCCATTATCCCCTGAATGGATATCCCTTCCGGTGTGCACCCGCATAGCATCCTCAAGTGTGCCAGTGAATGGTGGATGCCCCAGTACGCGGCTACAGAGGCAAGGCATGCTGCGCCACAATCATATTTGTAGTGTTGCCTAACCTTTATTTTACCAGGGAGAAGTGCCCAATGGGGTGATTCGTCCAGCTGTGCAATTGTTGATGAAAACAGTGCCATACCAATGCCATTTTTGCAAAAATGGAAAGGTAAATTCTATTTTCCCAGCAATTGGATAAATTTATCCTGAGAATTTTTTTTAAGAAAAATATTTTTGCAGAAAAGGGAAAAATTCCTTGGCGAAACCGCTGAGGAAGCCATATGCTCTGGAATCTGCCAGAAAATCGTCGGGAATGAGGTGGAATGTTCCGTTGATCCAGTTTAGTGCACTTGCTGCAATGCTGAGTATAATAATGGCCTTGGCTGCTCCAAACAGGAATCCCAATATGCGGTTCAGCCATCCCATCATGGTGAGTTTTGCTATGCCCTCAATTCCTTTGCCTATGAAGTGCGCGATTATTACTGCAATTATGAATATTGCTATAAATATAATGATGTGCAGGGTTTGCTGTGACATGTCCAGAGAGAGCCACCCTTTCACATGGGAGGAGAGGATTCCCGTATACCGGCTGGCGCACCATATGCCAAGTATCAGTGAAACAATGCTTACCAGTTGGCCGATAAATCCCTTGAAGATTCCCATTATGGCAGCTGCCGCAATTATGAGAATTATGATAATGTCCAATATGCCTAAATCCATAGCTGTTTAATTTTTCCCAAAAATAGGACTTTTTGTCGGTTTGGAGATATATTTTGTATTATCTTTGCGAATTAAAATTTTAATAAAGATCTCATAATGGGTTTCGCGGAATATAAAAATCTGGATTTAGTAGAGATAAATCGCAGTGTACTTGATAAATGGAAAGCAGAACAGTGCTTTGAGAATACCCTTAAGGCAAGGGAGGGAGCAAAGAAATTTGTCTTTTTTGAGGGACCGCCTTCGGCTAACGGAATGCCGGGTATCCACCACGTTATGGCAAGGGCAATCAAGGATGCTTTCTGCCGTTTCAAGACTCAGAGCGGTTACCTTGTTCAGAGAAAGGCCGGTTGGGATACTCACGGTCTGCCTGTTGAGCTTGGTGTAGAGAAGATGTTGGGTATAACCAAAGAGGATATCGGGAAGAAAATTACTGTTGACGAGTATAACAGCGCATGCCGCAAGGAGGTGATGAAATATACCAAAGAGTGGGTTTCCCTTACTGAGAGGATCGGTTACTGGGTTGATATGGAGAATCCGTATATCACTTATGACAACAAGTATATAGAGACTTTGTGGTATCTTCTTAAAGATATTTACGGCAAGGGCCTTTTGTATAAGGGTTATACCATTCAGCCGTATTCTCCTGCTGCAGGAACAGGCTTGAGCTCGCATGAGCTTAACCAGCCGGGATGTTACAGGGATGTTAAGGATACTACAGTTGTAGGCCAGTTCAAGATAAAAAATCCTAAGGCGGAGATGGCACAATGGGGAACACCATATTTCCTTGCGTGGACAACCACCCCTTGGACACTTCCTTCAAATGTGGCGCTTTGTGTGGGCCCTAAGATTGATTATGTGGCTGTACAGACATATAATGCATATACAGGAGAGAAGATGACAGCAGTTCTTGCAAAGAGCCTGCTTTACTCGCATTTCAACAAGAAGGCTGAGGAGATTGCACTTGAGGATTACAAACCTGGTGACAAGCTTGTTCCTTTTAAGGTTGTTGCAGAGTACAAGGGTCCTGAGCTTGTAGGTATGGAGTATGAGCAGCTTATCCCTTGGGTAAAACCTGTTTCAGTGGATGAGAAAGGCAAGTGGAGCGATGCTTCAGACAAGGCGTTCCGTATCATTCCGGGTGATTATGTAACTACAGAGGATGGTACGGGTATTGTCCATATTGCACCTACATTCGGTGCTGATGATGCATTTGTGGCAAAAGCTGCCGGAATACCTTCTCTGTTCATGATAAACAAGAGCGGCGAGACACGCCCGATGGTTGACCTTACAGGCAAGTTCTATATGATGGAGGAGCTTGATGAGGAGTTCGTTAAGGAGTGTGTGGATGTGGAACTTTACAAGGAGTACGAGGGCAAATGGGTGAAGAATGCATACGACCCTCAGTTTACCGTAAACAAGGTATTTGATGAGAAGGCTGCCGCAGCTGCAGAGACTCTGGATATCCAGATCTGCCTTATGATGAAAGGTGCCGACAAGGCATTCAAGATAGAGAAACATACACATAATTATCCGCATTGCTGGAGAACAGACAAACCTGTATTGTATTATCCGCTGGATTCATGGTTCATAAGAACTACTGCAGTGCAGGATGAGCTTATAGCTCTTAACAAGACCATCAACTGGAAACCGGAGAGTACAGGTACCGGACGTTTTGGCAAGTGGCTTGAGAATCTCCAGGACTGGAATCTTTCACGCAGCCGTTATTGGGGTACTCCGCTTCCAATCTGGAGAACAGAGGACAAGAAGGAGGAGATGTGCATAGGTTCTGCACAGGAGCTTTACAACGAGCTTGAGAAATCTGTTGCTGCAGGATTCATGGCTTCAAACCCATTGAAGGACAAAGGTTTTGTCCCTGGTGATTTCTCTAAGGAAAATTATGAAAAGATTGATCTTCACAGACCGTATGTAGACAGCTATATCCTTGTTTCCCCAAGCGGACAGCCTATGAAAAGGGAGCTCGACCTTATTGACGTATGGTTTGATTCGGGAGCAATGCCGTTTGCCCAGGAGGGATTGGAGAACCTTGGCAAGGAGCAGTTCGGACAGACTGCAGATTTCATTGCAGAGGGTGTTGACCAGACACGCGGATGGTTCTTTACCCTTCACGCAATCTCTACAATGGTAAACAAGCGTGTTGCATACAAGACAGTTCTTTCAAACGGTCTTGTACTTGATAAGGTGGGCAACAAGATGAGCAAGCGCCTGGGCAATGCCGTAGATCCGTTCAAGGCGTTGGACGAGTATGGTGCAGACTCCCTAAGATGGTATATGCTTACCAATGCACAGCCTTGGGACAACCTCAAGTTCGACTTTGCCGGTGTAGAGGAGGTTAAGAGGAAATTCTTCGGTACACTTTACAATACATATTCATTCTTTGCATTGTATGCAAATGTGGACGGATTTGACAACAAGGCACCTCAGGTTCCGGTAGAGAACCGCCCGGAGATTGACCGCTGGATCATTTCTTACCTCAATACTTTGGTTAAGGAGGTTAAGGCATGTTACGAGGATTATGATGTTACAACTGCCGGCAGAAAGATTCAGGATTTTGTATGTGACCATCTGAGCAACTGGTATGTGCGCCTCAACAGAAAACGTTTCTGGGGCGGTTCAATGACAGAGGACAAGCTTGCAGCTTACCAGACATTGTACTCTTGCCTTGAGACAGTTGCTGTTCTTGCAGCACCTGTTGCTCCATTCTTCATGGAGAGACTTTTCTCAGACTTGAATGCCGTTTCCGGTATGCATACAGAGAACTCCGTTCACCTTGTGCTTATGCCTGAGGTTGAGGAGAAATATATAGACAAGGATCTTGAGGAGAGAATGGCTCTTGCACAGCAGAGCACTTCTATGGTTCTTGCACTTAGAAAGAAAGTGAACATTAAGGTAAGACAGCCTCTTGCCAAGATTATCATACCTGTTCTTGATTCAAGGATCCAGGATCAGCTTGAGAAGGTGAAGGACCTCGTACTTAACGAGATCAATGTTAAGGAGGTTGAGTTCATTACCAATACAGAGGGCTTGATTACCAAGAAAATCAAACCTAACTTCAAGACATTGGGCAAGAAGTACGGCAAGATGATGAAAGATATTGCTGCCGCTTTTGCACAGTTTACCCAGAGTGACATTTCTGCAATCGAGGCTGCAGGGAATTATTCATTCACATTGGCTGGAGGAGAGGTGGTTCTTGACAGCGCGGACTATGAGATTACCTCTGAGGATATGCCGGGCTGGCTTGTTGCATCTGAGGGCAAGCTTACCGTGGCTATGGACATCACAATTACAGATTCTCTGAAGAAAGAGGGTCTTGCAAGGGAGCTCATAAACAGAATCCAGAACTTGAGGAAGGAGAAGGATTTTGAGATCACAGACAGAATTGAGGTAACCGTTGAAAAATGTGATGATGTTGCCGATGCATTGTCTGAGTTTGAGAAATATGTGTGTGAGCAGACTTTGAGTGAGAAAATTACATTGGTTGAGAGCCTTGAGGGTGCAGATGAGGTTGAGTGGGCAGATGACCGGGTGTTGCGAATCTCCATTAAAGTGTTATCTTTGTAAGATATTAAAAATTAGAAGCTATGGATACAGAGAAAGTAAGGTACAGCGATGCTGAATTGCAGGAGTTCAAGGAGCTTATCCTATCAAAACTTGAGTCTGCAAAAAAGGACTATGAGGAGCTTAGGGCAGCAATCACCCATAGTGCCAGCAATGGTGTAGAGGATACATCCCCTACATTTAAGGTTCTTGAGGAAGGTGCATCTTCGCTTTCTAAAGAGGAGTCGGGCCAGTTGGCACAGAGACAGTATAAATTCATACAGTCTTTGGAGGCTGCGCTTATAAGAA
>JAEIGA010013751.1_pt1 | contig 12306 bp, 9 predicted proteins | sample 9270691 | NCBI WGS metagenome assembly JAEIGA01 (sample SAMN17057246, study PRJNA624740) | gut metagenome | biome: biome; isolation source: fecal sample | host: Bos grunniens | place: China: Xizang | collected 2019
AAATATAATAGCAAAGTAATATATGGACGCAAAATTTTCTCCAAGAGTTCGTGAAATAATGTTTCGTAGTCATGAGGAAGCTGTGAAATTGGGAAACTCATACATAGGCTTGGAGCATCTTTTTTTAGGTATTATTGATGGTAAAGATAATGGTGTGACTCATATCCTTGACGAGTTAAAACTTGATATTGAAGCATTTAAACAGAAACTTGTTGCTTCTATCAAATCTAACATTGTCGAAAAAAACACTACCGATAATATTCCTCTTACCAAACAAACTGAAAGAGCCTTGAAGTTTACTTATATCGTCGCCAAGGAATTCAACTGCGAGTTCGTAGATCCTGAACATCTTATGCTTGCAATTCTTCATGATGATAATAATATCGTTTCACAACGACTTGAATATGAAGGCATAAACTATGATATTTTCAAAAGTAAACTGAAAGGTAGCGACATTGCCAAGTCTAATCCTTTCAAGGAAAATGACATAATTGAAGAACCAAAAGACACTCTTTTTGATGACGATGATTTTGAAGAAGTTAAACCCAAAGAACCTGTTCACAAATCTAATGTTAAGTCTAAGACTCCTGTTTTGGACAATTTTGGTCGTGATTTGACACGTGCTGCAGAAGAGAAACGCCTCGACCCTATCGTCGGTCGTGAGAAAGAATTGGAACGTGTGTCACAGATTCTCAGTCGCCGCAAGAAAAACAATCCTGTTTTGATTGGCGAACCTGGCGTAGGTAAGTCGGCAATCGCTGAAGGTCTTGCTCTTCGCATCGTTCAACGCAAGGTGTCACGTGCTCTTTATAACAAGAGAGTCATCATGCTTGATCTCGCTTCAGTTGTTGCTGGTACTAAATACAGAGGACAATTTGAAGAACGTATCAAATCTATACTCAATGAGTTAGAAAAGAATCCGGATATTATCCTCTTCATAGATGAGATTCATACTATAGTAGGAGCCGGCAATGCTAACGGTTCTCTCGATGCAAGCAATATGTTAAAACCAGCTCTTGCTCGCGGCGAACTTCAATGTATTGGAGCGACAACATTGGACGAATATCGCCAATATATTGAAAAGGACGGCGCATTGGAACGTCGTTTCCAAAAGGTTTTGGTAGAACCAACAACACCTGAAGAGACAATAGAAATCCTTAATAATATCAAGGATAAATATGAAGATCATCACTTGGTGAGATATGAACCTGAAGCAATTGAAGCTTGTGTGAAACTCACAGAGCGTTATATGTCAGACCGTTGTCTTCCTGACAAAGCTATTGACGCTTTGGATGAGGCTGGTTCTAGAGTTCACATAAGCAATATGAATGTGCCTTCTAAAATCACTGAATACGAGCAGAGATTGGAAGAAATTCGTGAACTCAAGAAGATTGCTATCGCAGAACAAAAATTTGAAGATGCTGGCGAACTTCGTAGCGAAGAATTGATAATCCTTGAAAAGCTTGAGGCAGAGAAAAAAGAATGGGAAGAAAACAGCAATTCAAATCGAGAAGTCGTTACTAAAGAGAATGTTGCAGAAGTTGTCGCTATGATGACAGGCGTTCCTGTACAAAGAATAGCACACAGTGAAAGCGACAAACTCATGAATATGGAGTCAGAATTACAGGGTTCTGTTATTGGACAGGATGACTCTATTAAGAAGATTGTCCGTGCTATCCGTCGTAACAGAGCGGGACTGAAAGATCCAAATAAACCAATTGGTAGTTTCATTTTCTTAGGTCCTACCGGTGTTGGAAAGACATATCTCGCCAAGGTTTTGGCTAAGTATCTTTTTGATTCTGAGGATGCTTTGATTAGAATCGACATGAGTGAATATATGGAAAAATTCGCCGTCTCCCGTTTGGTGGGAGCGCCTCCAGGTTATGTCGGTTACGAAGAAGGCGGTCAACTTACCGAGAAAGTCCGTCGTAAACCTTATTCCATCGTTCTTCTTGACGAGATTGAAAAAGCACACCCAGACGTATTTCATCTTCTTCTTCAAGTTCTTGATGATGGTCAACTTACAGATAGTCTCGGTCGTAAAGTTGATTTCAAAAATACAATTATCATCATGACATCCAATATCGGTTCACGTCAGTTGAAAGATTTTGGACAAGGCGTTGGTTTTGGAACTCAAGCGAAAAAGGATGGTAAAGATGAATATAGTCGCAGTGTGATAGAAAACGCACTGAAGCGTTCTTTTGCTCCGGAATTCCTCAATCGTATCGATGACGTTTTAATTTTTAACTCATTGGAAAAAACTGATATTCATAAGATTATCGACGTTGAGTTAAAGAAAGTCTATAAGCGTATCGAAGAGATGGGATTCACATTGGAACTCACAGAAAAAGCTCATGATTATGTTGCAGAAAAAGGTTGGGATGACCAATTTGGTGCTAGACCTTTGAAACGTGCAATCCAAAAATATGTTGAAGATGTTTTGGCAGAAGAAATAATCAAAACAAAAATTAACATCGGCGAGAAGATCATTATCGACTATGATGATGTAAAAGATGATATGGTTGTTAATGTGATTCCTGCTGGAGAAAGGATATTGACAGAATAACAACATAAAAATCAATGAAATAAAGCGCATCAAATGGTGCGCTTTTTCTTTTCTTTCTAAAGAGAAAATTTATTACCTTTGCAGTCTATGAAGAATTTGTCAGAATATATAAACAATAATTTTTTTAAGGTTATAACAAAGGCTAGTCGCGCCCTTAATTACGAATCATACGTGATTGGAGGTTATGTCCGCGACATTTTGCTTAATCGTCCATCTAATGATATTGATGTTGTGACAGTTGGAAGTGGAATTGAACTCGCCAAAAAGACAGCATCTCTTATCAACGGAAAGAAAGATGTTAAATATTACGGTCGTTTTGGCACTGCTATGATTCGTATGAGAGACAAAGAGATAGAATTTGTCGGCGCAAGAAGAGAGTCATACGAACCAACAAGTAGAAAACCAATGGTTGAAGACGGAACCTTAGAAGATGACCAAAATAGAAGAGACTTTACTATCAATGCTTTAGCAATTAGTCTTAATGAAGATAACTTTGGAGAACTAATAGACCCATTCAATGGCGTAGAAGATTTGAACAACAAAATCATCAGAACTCCATTGGATCCTGATATCACATATTCTGACGACCCATTACGTATGATGCGTGCGATTCGTTTTGCCACACAACTTCATTTTAATATTGAAGAAGAATCATTTAACTCCATAAAGAGAAACGCTGAGAGAATCAAGATTATCTCAATGGAGCGCGTCAACGAAGAACTTAACAAGATTTTACTTTCAAAAAAACCAAGTATCGGTTTCAAATTGCTTGATGCTTCTGGTTTGTTGAAGATTATATTTCCTCAACTTGCTGCACTTAAAGGCGTTGACGTTCAAGATGGAAGAGGTCATAAAGACAATTTCTATCATACAATGGAAGTGCTTGACAATGTCGCAGAGGCAGGTGGTGACCTATGGTTGAGATGGGCTGCCCTACTTCACGATATCGCTAAACCTCTTACCAAGAAATATGACAAAGGAATAGGCTGGACTTTCCATGGACACGAGACAAAAGGTGCCAAAATGACACCTAAGATTTTCGCTGCTTTAAAATTGCCTCTCAATGAAAAAATGAAATATGTTCAGAAACTTATTTCACTTCACCTCCGCCCTATTGCTTTAGTACAAGAAGAGGTAACTGATTCTGCAGTAAGACGTTTACTCTTTGATGCGGGCGATGATATTGACGATTTGATGATATTATGCGATGCCGACATCACTTCAAAAAATGAGGAAAAGAGAAACAAGTATCATAATAATTTCCAATTAGTTAGAAAGAAACTTAAAGAACTAGAGGAAAAAGACCATCTCAGAAACTGGCAACCTCCTGTCAATGGAGAAGTCATTATGACAACATTCGGCATCACAGAAGGTAGAAATGTCGGTGTTATCAAGACTGCTATCCGTGAAGCTGTTTTGGATGGAATTATTGGAAACAACTTCCAGGAAGCATACGCGTTCATGAAAGCGGAAGGTATTAAATTAGGTTTGACTGTAATACAAGAAGTTACTGAACCTATTGAAGTTAAGTCAAATGGTCCTGTTCCAAATAAGATCGAGAAATGATGGATAAATATCTTGTCGTTATAGCAGGTCCTACCGCCTCGGGCAAAACCGCTACTGCCATCCAGGTCGCTAAAACCCTCGGCACAGAGATTATCTCTGCTGATAGCCGCCAGTTTTACAAAGAACTGCCCATTGGAACAGCAGCTCCTACAAAAGAGGAACAAGATGAAGTTCAACATCATATGATTCATAATCTTAATGTGGAAGATAAATATGATGTCGCAGATTACGAAAATGATGTTCTGACTTTATTAAAAAAACTTTTCATAAATCACGACTGCGTAGTCTTGACTGGCGGTTCCGGATTGTTCATCGATGCCGTATGTAAAGGTCTTGATTCAATTCCTGATATCAGTGAAGAGACAAGAACTAAAGTTAATAAATTATATGAAGAAGGCGGATTATTCGCTCTTCAAAATGAAGTACAACACCTTGATCCTGAATATTACAATATAGTCGATAAATATAATCCTAGACGACTTCAACGTGCTGTAGAGGTTTGTTATCAGACAGGACTTCCCTACTCTTCATTCAGAAATAACACCGCTAAAGTCCGTGATTTTAAGATAATTAAAGTCGCTTTGCTTTGGGATAGAAATGAACTCATATCAAGAATCAATCTCAGAGTAGAAAAAATGGTTTCTGAAGGTCTCATTGAAGAAGCTAAGGCAATGTATCATAAACGTCATCTAAATAGCTTAAACACAGTTGGCTACAAAGAATTGTTTGAGCATTTCGACGGAAAAACAACTCTTAACGAAGCAATTGAGAATATTAAGATAAATACTCGACAATATGCAAAAAGACAAATGACTTGGTTAAGGAAGAATAATGATTACCAGTGGTTTACTATTGATGAGATTCCAGAAATGATAAATTATATCAAATCTACAATCAATTCTGAGAATGGTAATCAATAAGTCCTTCAATAGGATTTTTAACTATCTTGTTTATTTTCAAACCTTTATCTTTAAGACGTTGCGATAATATGTCTTGAAAATAATATGCTATTGAACCGACAAATCCTATTTCTGCATTCGCTGTTGGGTTAAACTTTAAAATGAAATATTCTATAAACTCATCGAAACATTCCGAACATAAGTTCTTGATGTAATAGTGTTCTCTATTAGCGTAAGCGAATTTGGAAAACTCTGCTAAATATTTGGAAACCTGATTTTTATGATAAATGTTTTCTATAAAATCGGATGTGTTTATATTGTAATCTTTTTCAAATTTCTTCAATAAATCTTCCGGCATTAACTTATAGAAATAATCATGAGTGATTTTTTTTCCAATATGGTTGGCGCTTCCTTCATCGCCAAGAACATAACCCAATGAAATTGATTTTTCTGTGATTTCTTTTCCGTCATAGAAACATGAGTTTGCCCCTGTTCCCAATATGCAGGCGATTCCTTCTTTATTGCCTAAGATGGCATGACACGCTGCCAACATGTCGTGTGTGACATTAACTTCAGCATCTGAAAATACTGATGTCAAAATATCTTTAACAATAGTGCAATTCTCTTCCTTTCCGCATCCTGAACCGTAAAAGAAAATATCTGTAATTTCTTGAATATATGGGTTATATCTTGTTTCATTTAAAATTATACTTGAAATATATTTTTTGTCTGTATAATTCGGATTGAAACCTTCAGTTTGAAAAGAAACAACAATATTTTTATCATTTATGATGACCCAATCAGCCTTTGTGGAACCGCAATCTATGATCAATTTCATTGTTAAATATTTTTTGCAAACATACAAAAAAGGCTGCTCTAACGAACAGCCAAACCATGAAAAAATCAGTAAAATTAGAAGTTATATTGCAGCATTAACTGTATTCTGTTTGCATGACCGCTGTCGTTGTTTTGGTCAACGCGTTTGCCGTAAAGATATTCTGCACCAAATTGTACGTTAGGCTTTGCGTACCAGAAGAAATTTGTTGCCAGATAATATGCCTCTTTGTATAAGTTTGTATTTTCATAATATTCAGGCAAATCAATATCAACCTGGCTGAAAGTGCATGACATAAAGGCTCTTGGCGTGAAATTATATTGCAAACCAGCATAATATGCCATTGATGTCACTTGTTCTAATTTTCCTGCTTCATCTTTGTCTTTTCTTGTGTTATCAATTCTAGGAACGAAGTCAAGTTTTAAACCGCTGACATCTTGAATGTAAGGTGTAAGACCGTTGCCATAAACAAATTGATAGTAGAAAACAAGTTTTTGTTTAACTGTCACTAAACCACTGAGTTGGCAAGCGTATGTGGAAATGAAATCATTCTTGTCTTGAGTTACGTTTCTATAATTGACGTTGCGAATCAAACTGCTCAATCTGACGTGACTGCTATTATTAGCGCCCCAAGCATATTGGAGATATGATGGAATGTCAGGAATATATTGATTTGTAACTCGTTGTTCGTCAGATACTGTAAAGTCAGTTGATGGCATTTCAAGACCGATACCAGCGCTAAAATGTTTTCCCATTTTGCTTCTAAAGTTCAAGACATCGTTTGTCTTATATGTTAATCCGTTAGGACCTTCGGAATCGATGGTTGGAGGAATGGCAGCGGCATCTGTGAAAAGACTGGTGGTTCTACCGATAAGCAAGTCGCCATAAGTGATGTAAGCGTCTTGAATTTCAGGAGTATAACCTGCTCCAGAGAAGTTCATATTGACGTAAGCTCCAAATTTAGCCTTTTTGTCTGAAAGTGAAACGAGGTTATAGAACAAACTGCTTTGATTGGCATTGAATTGCATCAGCATATCATTGCCTGGTTGCGGATTGATAGGAATTGCTGATGTCGTGAAATATGCTGCATTGTTGATAGCGCCGTCAAAGTCCATTGACATAGTTCCTTTAACATAACCGCCTATACCCATCATATATTTTTGATTTTTGCTCATAAAAGCGAACGACGGTGTTTTAGGAGCGTTGAATCGTTCTGGAGCATTTTCCTCAAAAATTATGACATAAGTACTGTCGTGAGGCAAATCGTTATTGATAATTAACAATTCAGCATGATGAGGTCTGTGATTCTTTTTGATGATAATTTCCTCTTGAGCGTTGGAGGTCAGAGGGATAATAAAAATTGCACTTAAAATTGCAATGATAAATTTACTGTGTTTCATAACTTTAATTTTATTGCTAAACAATGTATTTTCGATAAGGTTCAATGATGCTGATTGTGTCAATATTATTTTTCTCCTATATATTAAATTATGTGTTTTTTTTATTAGATTTGCAACTCATTTTATAATGAGCATGTAATTGAATTTATTTTTAACAAAAAAAGTAAACAGAATTATGAGAAAATGGCGCATTGAAGATTCAGCAGAACTTTACAATATCAACAACTGGGGTGTCAACTATTTCTCTATCAATGATAAAGGAAATGTTGTCGTAACACCAAGAGAAGGTTGTGCTTCTGTAGATTTACGCGAATTGGTTGATGAATTACAACTTCGTGACGTTTCAGTTCCAATGTTGATACGTTTCCCAGACATTATTGACACACGTATTGAAACGATCAATTCATGTTTTAAGTCAGCAGCTGAAGAATATGAATACAAAGGAAAGAATTTCATCGTTTTCCCTATCAAGGTCAATCAGATGCGTCCAGTTGTGGATGAAATCGTAAGTCACGGAAAGAAATTCAATATCGGTTTGGAAGCTGGTTCTAAACCTGAGTTACATGCTATCATTGCCTCAAATACAGATACCAACTCATTGATTATCTGTAATGGATATAAAGATGAGAGCTTTATTGAGTTAGCTCTTTTGGCTCAGAAGATGGGCAGAACTATCATTATCGTTGTTGAAAAACTCAACGAATTGAAACTCATCACCCGCGTCGCAAAACGTTTGAAAGTCGTTCCAAGCATCGGCGTTAGAATTAAATTAGCTAGTTCAGGCAGCGGTAAATGGGAAGAATCAGGCGGCGACGGCAGCAAATTTGGTTTGACAACATCAGAATTGCTCGAAGCTCTTGAATATCTTGAGAAGAACAATATGAAAGAATGCTTACGTCTTGTTCACTATCATATTGGAAGTCAAGTTACTAAGATTAGAAGCATTAAGATTGCTTTGAAAGAAGCTGCTCAGTTCTATGTTCAGTTGCATAAGATGGGATTCAACATTGAATTCGTTGACGTAGGTGGTGGTTTAGGTGTTGACTATGACGGTTCACGTTCAAGCAGCGCAAGCAGCGTTAACTATAGCATCCAAGAATATGTTAATGACGTAATCTTCTCTGTTGCTGATGCTTGTGAAAAAAATGACTTGCCACATCCTAATGTCATTACAGAATCAGGACGCGCTTTGACAGCACATCACTCTGTTCTTGTTTTTGAAGTTCTTGAAACTGCTTCATTGCCAGAATGGGACGATTCTGAAGAGATTTTAGAAGAAGATCACGAATTGATTCATGAACTCAACGAAGCTTGGGACAAACTTACAAATAAACAATCATCAATGCTTGAGACATGGCATGATGCCCAACAAATACGTGAAGAAGCTTTGGATTTGTTCAGCCTCGGACTTTTAGACATCAAGTCAAGAGCAAAAGTAGAGAGATTGTTCTGGTCTATCGCAAGAGAAATTAATCAGTTGACTTCTGAATTAAAACGTATCCCAGAAGACTTTAATAACTTGCCTAAATTATTGGCTGATAAATATTTCTGCAATTTCTCATTATTCCAGTCATTACCAGATGCATGGGCTATTGACCAGATCTTCCCTATCATTCCAATTCACAGATTGGATGAACAACCAAGCAGAATGGCAACATTGCAAGACGTTACTTGCGACTCTGATGGCAAAGTCTCTTCATACGTGACAACAAAGAATCAATCACATACATTGCCAGTTCACAATAAGACAAAAGACCCTTATTATATAGGTGTATTTTTGGTTGGCGCTTACCAGGAGATTTTGGGCGACTTGCATAATTTATTCGGTGATACCAATGCTGTTCACGTCACTGTTGATGAAAAAGGATATTATATCGACCAAATTATTGACGGTGAAACAGTTGCGGAAGTTTTGGAATATGTACAATATAGTCCAAAGAAATTGGTTAGAACCGTTGAGTCTTGGGTTACAAGCTGCGTTAAACAAGGTAAGATTACTGTTGAAGAAGGAAAAGAATTCTTATCAAACTACAGATCAGGACTTTACGGATACACATATTTGGAATAATACATCACGCCACTATGGTGTAATTAATTTTCAGAAAAAAATCAGAATTTCAGAATCACAATACTTTAAAATTTTAGGTTTTGTGATTCTGATTTTTTTATATTATTAAGTTGTTTTTTCAATAATTTTATAATAACTTTGCAATAATAATTTAGAATTGTGGAACTATAGAATTTTAGAACAATAGTTCCAAATTCATGAACTACACTTTCAACGAATAAAAACTATTAACATTAATATAAACTTTAAAAAATATGGAAATTTGGCATTATTGGGTTATTGCAGCCCTTGTATTCTTCATCATCGAAATCTGCACCAGCGGTTTCGCAATCGCCTGTCTGTCTATCGGTTGCCTATTCTCAGCCGTAGGTTCAGCGTTTGAGTTATCAATCTCATGGCAAGTAGGATTGTTTGCAATAGGAACATTCCTCGCATTCATTTTCATCCGTCCTTTTGTGTTAAAACTCATGGACAAGAAAGCTAACAACAGCGTAACGACCAACATGGACAACCTCATCGGTCGTAAAGCCATCGTCACTGAGAAAATCGAGAAAGACGGATACGGACGCGTCAAGATTGACGGCGACGACTGGAAAGCACGCATGGAAGACGACGGCGAGGCTGAAGTCGGCGAGAAAGTCACTATTTTATCAAACGAAAGTATTATATTAACAGTTAAAAAATAAACATTATGGGCTCATTAATTATCTTCGGAATCATAGCATTTATCGTAATAATATTTGCTTTGAATGGATTGAAAGTCGTTCCACAGTCAGAGACAAAAGTCATCGAACGACTCGGTAAGTTTCACGGCGTACTTCCAGCAGGCTTGAACATCATCTGGCCTATCATCGACCGCCCTAAAGCTATAGCAGTCAGAGACCAAAGAGGCAGGTCATACATGACAAGCAGCATCGACCTCAGAGAGCAAGTCTATGACTTCCCAAAACAAAACGTTATCACAAAAGACAACGTAACAACAGAAATCAACGCGCTTTTATATTTCCAAATCGTTGACCCAATCAAATCGGTTTACGAAATCGAAAACCTTCCTGTCGCTATCGAAAAACTCACACAGACAACATTGCGTAACGTCATCGGCGAGTTGGAATTAGACGAGACTTTGACATCACGCGACACCATCAACGCTAAGCTTCGCGCTGTATTGGACGACGCTACAAACAAATGGGGCGTCAAGGTGAACCGCGTTGAGTTACAAGACATCACACCTCCTGAGTCAGTGCGCATCGCCATGGAAAAACAAATGCAGGCCGAACGTAACAGACGTGCAGAAATCTTAAAAGCCGAAGGTGAAAAGACATCAGCGATTTTGAAGTCAGAAGGTGAAAAGACATCACAAATCAACAATGCTGAGGCTGAAAAAGCAGCAGTACTTCTCAAGGCAGAAGGCGAAGCAAAGGCTAAGATTTTACAAGCAGAAGCTGAGTCACAAGCAATTGCAATGATAGCAGAAGCAATCAAAAACACCAAGACAGACCCAGCGTCATATCTCTTGGCAACAAAATACATCCAGACATTAGAACAAATGGTCAGTGGCAAAGACAACAAGACCATATACATGCCATACGAAGCATCAAATATGCTCGCTTCATTAGGATCTATAAAAGACATATTTAATAAATAATGACAGTCTATGAGTCTATGAGTTTTAAAGCGCTTATCGACTTATTGACTTATTGACTTATTGACTTATTGACTTTAAAAAATGCAACTCACAGAAAGACAACAGAAAGTAGTAGATAAATTAAACGAGTTAGAGATACCTTTCGACATTCACTTCCACCCTCCTATTCCAACGATTGAAGAGGCTCTCAACTATTGGAAAGAATTCGACTCTACACATTGCAAGAACTTATTCTTCAGAAATCATAAAGGAAACAGACATTACCTCGTCATATTCGACTGCATGAAGCAGCTCGCCATCCATGAACTAGAACAAAGACTCAAACAAGGCAAGCTGAGTTTCGCCTCAGAGGCACGCATGGATAAGTATTTAGGACTGAAGCCAGGCAGCGTATCGCCTTTCGGAATCATCAACGATGAAGAACATCACGTTTATCTTTATATCGACAAGAACCTTCTTAAAGCAGAAAAACTGAGTTTCCACCCCAACGACAACACAGCCACTTGCGTGATAAGCAAAGACGATTTGATAAAGTTCCTGGATATTATGGGTAACGGATACGAATTCATCGACTTATATGATGAATAATTTTTTTGAAATACAATTTGTTTCTTTGGTTAAAAAAATGTAATTTTGCACACGATAACGGAAAAGACCCCAAAAGGTCTTTTTCTATTGTTTCACGAATTATTTTTTTATGGATTATTCCCGATGTAATATAAAACCATGTGTTGAATCAGAAATTGGTAAATTGAATTATGTCTTGTTGCACGCTCCAGGTCCGGAAATCGAGCACATGACACCAGAAAACGCACATAAGTTTCTGTTCAGCGACATGTTAAACCAACGCGAAGCTTATAACGATTATAGAGATTTCGAAGGCACTTTAAGAAAAGTCACTAACGTTCTTACCGTCAGAGATTTACTCGAAGACATTCTTAAAAACCAAGAATTGAAACACCAACTCGTAGAGAAAATCTGCAAAAGAGAGAAAGTGGAATTCTTGCAAGACGAGTTAAATGGATTATCAAACACAGAATTAGCAAAAGCATTCATTGAAGGTCTCGAAAACGACGGATTCAAAGAAAGATATATATTGCCTCCAGCGCCAAACTTCTTCTTCATGAGAGATGCGTCATTCACAATGTACGACAACATCATGATTAGCAAGATGGCAACGACAGTTCGCGACAGAGAAAGCATTCTCCTTCAAGCTATCTACAACAACTCCCCTATCTTTGACGTAAAAACAGTCAACCCTGTCGAGCAATACGCTCCAAACGGTATAGGAAGAGTTGAAGGCGGCGACGTCTTGATGGCACGCCAC
>JAEIGA010013752.1_pt1 | contig 12305 bp, 11 predicted proteins | sample 9270691 | NCBI WGS metagenome assembly JAEIGA01 (sample SAMN17057246, study PRJNA624740) | gut metagenome | biome: biome; isolation source: fecal sample | host: Bos grunniens | place: China: Xizang | collected 2019
AGTGTGCTGTAATAGTTTCCGACGATTGTTTCCGACCATGCTTTTCTATTTGGGAAGTTCCATGTGAGGAAGAAGACGAATGTTTCGGTTTTTCCAGGAGCGATGTGTTTCTTGACAGCAAGGGATGCCATTGGGTCAACCTCGAGAGGCCATGCTTTCTCTGTAAGACTGCCGTCTTCGCTGAAGTCGTCCCAGAAGTTCAATATGGCATTTTGCCATTTGTTTGGTTTGGAACAAGTACGATAGGTTACTCCTTCGCTGCTTGTTGTAACGAGAGCCATTGTTCCCCATGCCGGGTCGTCGTGCTTCACGCTGTCCGAATAGAAGTATATTCCGGCTAATGCATCTGTTTTTCTGAAGGTGTTTTTGTTGTTTTTGCAACCGGTAAAGGAGTAGCCTCTGCCGTCTCGCCCGATGAAGTTCCGCATTGTTCCGCATACTGCGACGTCCATTGGGGCTGTTGTTGTATTGGTGACTTCGTATGCCAGGACTGCTATGGGCAAACTGCTGTCGTCGGTTGCGGCGGGGATGAGTGGGTTGAAACCTTTGATGCGAACCTTTACGGGCAGTCTTTTGTCTGAGAGATTAACTTGTCCGAAGGGATAAGCGGCATCGAATGATGCTTCGGAAAAGCGTGGGAAGCCGTGGTGGTTGACTGCTTCTCCACCGCCGTCTCTGAGGAATTCGTGTGAGTAGAGTGGTCCTTCGAGTAGTGTTGTGACTGCTTGCTGTCCGTCGGGTTTGGCATAGATGGCAAAGAAGGGTGCGTTGCTGCTGCCGGTGTAAACCGTGCTGAAGCCTTTGGCGGGAATGTTCATGATTTCCCAGTCACGCAATTCGCCGCGTCCTCCGAGGGAGACCTGTCCTGTGCCGATGCCGCCCAAGGGCAGGGCGATTTGGAAGAGATGGTTTTGGTCGTAGTGTTTCAGCATTGGCCATTGTCCGGGTTTCCATTCGTCGGCAATTGCGCTGAAGACAGTAAGGAGGAGGATGATTAGGGTTAGAGTGTTTTTTTTCATGATATTATATTAGATATGTGTATATTGTGTTAATCGGAGGCTCGCATTTCTTGCCAGCCAATGGTTTATGCTTTTACTCTGATGAGAGTAAGTCCGTCGCGCAGAGGCAGGATTACTTTCTCCACACGGTTGTCCGATGCGACAAGGTCGTTGAAGGCTTGCACACCTCTCGTCTGCAGATCGCTCTCCCTTGCCTTTTCCACAACTCGGCCATACCACAATGTGTTGTCGGCAAGGATATAGCCTCCCGGACGCATCATGGGCAGCAGCATCTCGTAGTATGCCACATATTCCCGTTTGTCGGCATCGATGAAAGCGAGGTCCCACTGCTCCTCCATTTGGGGAAGAAGTTGCAGGGCATCGCCGATGTGGAGGTGTATTTTGTCCTTGTAGGCACTTCCTTCGAACCATTCCCGCAGGAAGTCTTCGTTCTCGTCGAACACCTCGAAGGTATGAATCTCTGCGCCTTCGGGCAATCCTTCTGCCATAGACAAGGTGGCATAGCCGCTGAAAGTGCCCAGTTCGAGCACCTTCAGCGGCTTTATCATTTGGACGAGCATCTTCAAGAGGCGTCCCTGCAGATGTCCGCTGGCCATTTGTCCGTAGGAGAGGCGCAGTTGTGTGTCGCGCCAGAGGGCATGCAGGTAGTCGCCTTCGGCGTCGATGTGCTGAAGGATGTACTCGTCGAGTGTCATTCTTCGGTATGCGATTCTGCTGCTTTGTCTATCAGGGCTTCGATGGCGAGGCGGTAGCTGTCGAGTCCGAAGCCACCTACAAAGCCTATGCAACCTGGGCTGATGATGGAGCGACGGCGGAAGTCTTCGCGCTGATAGACGTTGCTGATGTGTACTTCTACCGTTGGTGTGCTGACGCTTTTGAGGGCGTCGAGGATGGCAATGCTGGTGTGTGTGTATGCTCCTGCATTGAGTATGATGCCGTCGCGGTCGAAGCCTACTTCCTGGATTTTATTGATGATTTCGCCTTCGAGGTTGCTTTGGCAGTAGTCGATGCGTACTTTGGGGAATCGTTGGCGCAGTTCTTTCAGATAGTCTGTCCATGCTCGCTTGCCGTATATTTCGGGTTCGCGAATGCCCAAGAGGTTCAAATTTGGACCGTTTATGATTTGGATTCTCATAATTTTGTTGTACTTTTGTTGTTTGAAAGTCTTAGTTGTCGCTACAAAGATATAAAATAAATGATGAATGGGGAATGATGAATGTGGATTTTTTTTGAGATTTGATGTTTTTCCCTGCTGTTAATCTTTTCTGCTGTTACCTATGCGCTACGAATTGAGTAATACTCAGATTGTCGACAATGCGATTCTGCGCCGCTATGTTCAATACCTGCGATTGGAGCGTTCCTACACGCCCAACACGCTGGACGCGTACCTGAAGGACTTGCAGAAGCTGCTGAACTATTACAGCGACGAGGGCATTGACTTCCGACAGGTGACGCTCAAGCAGCTGGACGGCTTTGCGAAGGCGTTGCAGGAGTTGGGTGTCGGCCCGCGTTCGGTGGCGCGAATCCTGAGTGGTGTGCGGTCGTTCTACCGTTTTCTGACCATCGAGAAGGAGGTGGAGACCGACCCTACGGAACTCCTGGAAAGCCCGAAACTGGGCAAGCACCTGCCGGAAGTGTTGAGCCTTCCGGAGATTGATGCCATAGAGGCTGCCATAGACCTGAGCAAGCCTGAGGGCGTGCGCGACCTTGCCATTGTGGAGGTGCTGTTCAGTTGTGGCCTTCGCATCAGCGAACTGTGCGGCCTGAAACTGAGCGAGCTTTATCTGGAGGAGGGATACATACGCGTCCATGGCAAGGGCCGGAAGGAGCGACTGGTGCCCATAGGCGACAGTGCCATCGACAGGCTGCGGCAGTGGTTCGTCGTCCGGCAGGGCTGCAAGGTCAAGCCCGGCGAGGAAGACTTCGTCTTCGTCTCTCTGCGACGGGGCAAACGGCTGAGCCGCATCTCGCTCTTCGTATATATAAAGGAATATGCCGCCAAGGCCGGCATCCGCAAGAACATCAGCCCCCACACCTTCCGCCACAGCTTTGCCACGCAACTCCTGGAGGGAGGCGCCAACCTGCGAGCCATCCAGGCCATGCTCGGACACGAGGATATCGGCACGACCGAAATATATATGCACGTCGACAAGACGCACCTCCGACGCGAAATCCTGGAGCACCATCCGCGCAACATCAGAGACTGAAAAAGAGGCTGCACAAGGTGCCCTCCAGGAAAGGTTAACCTTTATCGACAGAATGGTTAACCCTTCTGCCCACAATGGTTAACCATTATCGGCATAATGCTTAACCATTATTTCAGCACCGGCACACGCCCCTCACACACGCCCCGTACATGGAATTTACATTTTGCAAGGAAAACTGACACATTTCTGCTTTTTCTGCCCGGTTTCCTTTGCAAAATGAATAAAAAAACCTACTTTTGCTATCAAAATAACAACAACGCTCAAATAAAACAATGCTAAAAGTAGACGATTTAGACAAAAAGATTCTCGAAATGATTTCGTGCAACGCACGCCTGCCCTTCAAGGAGGTAGCAGACGTGTGCGGCGTAAGTCGTGCCGCCGTTCACCAACGCGTACAACACCTCATCGACGACGGCGTCATCATAGGTTCCGGTTTCCATGTGGACCCCTCGTGCCTGGGATACAACACATGCACATACGTCGGCATCACACTCGAAAAAGGCTCCATGTACAAAAGCGTAGTGGACGAACTCGAAAAGATACCCGAAATCGTGGAATGCCACTTCACAACCGGGCCCTACACCATGCTCATCAAACTCTATGCACGCGACAACGCACACCTGATGACACTGCTCAACGACCGACTCCAAGAAATAGAAGGCGTCTTCTCCACAGAGACACTCATCTCACTCAAACAAAGCATCAAGAAAGAAGTACCCATCGGCACACAATGCCACAACATCAAACCCATATCCCTCGAGGAAGCATGAAGCCAAAACAACCACTCGTCGGCATCACAGGCAACTACGGAGACAAAGGCTGCGAACTGGCAGAAGGATACTACCTCTCCGTCCTGCAAGCAGGAGGAACACCGGTAGCCATACCACCATACAGCAACAAAGAAGCACTCCTCACACTGCTCGACAAACTGGACGCCATCATCTTCTCAGGAGGAGGCGACATCAACCCCCTGCTCCTCGGCGAAGAACCACTGCCACAACTCCGTAGCGTATGCCCACAACGCGACGAAGCAGAACTCCTACTCGCACGCGAAGCATACCGCCGGCAAATACCCATGCTCGGCATCTGCCGAGGCATACAAATAATGGCAGCAGCACTCGGAGGAAAAAACTACCAGGACATCTACACACAAGGCAAAGGCGCAACCATCAAACACTCGCAGGACATGCCCCGGCACAGCGCATCGCACACCGTCAACATCACAGAAGGAAGCCTCCTGCAACACATCTTCGGCGGCAAACAAACACTGGCCGTCAACTCCTTCCACCACCAAGCCGTATGCGAACCCGGACCACACCTTAGCATCTCCGCCACAAGCCCCGACGGCATCATCGAAGCCATAGAAAGCAACCAGCACAAAGCACTGCTCGGCGTGCAATGGCATCCCGAATGCTTCACCCTCGCAGCAGACCAAAGCATGATGCCCATCTTCCAATGGCTCACCAGCGAAGCAAAAACATACTCACAAGCAAAACACATACACCGTACATCCATCATCCTGGACAGCCACTGCGACACACCAATGTTCTTCAAGGACGACAACCAAAAGAACATACAAATGTTCGGCACACGCTCCGACGAAGTACTCGTCAACCTGCCCAAAATGACCGAAGGACGCCTCGATGCATCCATCATGGTGGCATACCTCCCACAAGGAGAACGCAACGAAACCGCCTACCAGGAAGCAAGAAAAAAAGCCGACACCCTGCTCACACAAATAGACAACATCGTACAAGCCAACAGCCAATACGCAGGACTCGCACAAAACAGAAACGACATCCTACAACTCAAAGCAGAAGGCAAAAAAGCCATACTAAAAGGCATCGAAAACGGATACGCCATCGGACGAGACATCAGCCTGCTCCAACACTTCAAACAACGCGGCATCGTCTACATGACACTCTGCCACAATGGCGACAACGACATCTGCGACTCCGCCAAAGGCAACGCAGAACACGGAGGCCTCAGCACCTTCGGACGCGAAGTCGTAGCAGAGATGAACCGCCTGGGAATACTCATAGACATGAGCCATTCCGCAGAGACAAGTTTCTACGACGCACTCGAACTCAGCAAAGCCCCCATCGTTTGCAGCCACAGTTCAGCAAGGGCACTCTGCGAACATCCACGCAATCTCACCGACAACCAAATGCGAGCACTCGCAAAGAAAGACGGCGTAGCACAAATAACCCTGTACCCCGGATTCCTGCGCAACAGCGGACAAGCCACCATCATCGACGCCGTGGACCACCTCGTCCATGCCGCCAAGATAATGGGAGTAGAACATGTCGGGCTGGGAACCGACTTCGATGGCGACGGAGGCGTACCCGGATTGGCCGACGCATCCGAGATAATCAACTTCACACGACACCTCTTGTTGCACCATTTCACAGAGCAAGACATCCGCCTCATCATGGGTGAAAACTTCCTGCGGGCAATGACTTTGTGCAACAACACAATAATGTAAGCACCCTTTAACATATAAAGTAATATGACAAGAAACACCCCTACACTACTATATCTTCTGGTTGCAGCCGCATCTCTCCTGCTATTCTCCTGCACAGGGCAGACGAAACGCAGAACTCCCGCGGCAGACACCATAGCGTTAGCCCCTTGCCCACGCTTTTCTGCCGACAGCGCAATGCACTACATCAACGAGCAATGTCGGTTCGGGCCACGTGTTACGGGCACTGAAGCGGCACGCCTGTGTGGCGATTATCTTGCAGGACTTTTCCAATCGTATGGTGCCGAAGTGGAAGAACAGACGTTCGATGTGACCATTTGGGACGGTTCGAAACTGCCGGCACGCAACATCATTGCACGCATCAACCCTTCCAATGCCAACCGGGTTCTGCTTTGTGCTCACTGGGATTGCCGTCCCTGGGCAGACAACGACCCGGACGAGGCGAACCATCGCACCCCTATTCTTGGTGCGAATGATGCTGCCAGCGGTGTGGCTGTTATGCTCGAAGTGTGCCGACTCATACAGCAGCAACCGGTGAATATCGGTGTTGACTTTGTTTGTTTCGATGCCGAAGATTTGGGAACTCCTCAATGGGAAGAGGACAGATGGGGTTCGGCAGATACTTGGTGTCTTGGCTCTTTGTACTGGGCTAAAAGGGCTAGTTCGGAGGGCTACAAGGCGCGCTACGGTGTTTTGCTCGACATGGTTGGTGCGCGTGGTGCTACTTTCTCTCGCGAAGGCTTGAGCAATCAGATGGCGGGGCACATTGTGGACCGCACTTGGCAACTGGCTGGGCAACTTGGTTACAGGCAGTTCTTCCCTCTTGCCGATGGTGGTTATATCACGGACGACCATGTTAACGTGAACGAGGTTGCAAAGATTCCTTGCATAGACATTATCCCATATTTCCGCGAAGGCCCGAGCAGTTTCGGTCCGACGTGGCACACGGTGGAGGACACGCCGGAGAACATCGACCCGAATGTGCTTGAGGCTGTGGGGCAGACCGTGGTGCAACTTATTTATAACGAACAATAGTTAGCCAGATTTGTTTATGACTATCAACGAAATACAAGACGAAATCATTGCCGAATTCAGTGACTTCGACGATTGGATGGACCGCTACCAGATGCTCATCGACATGGGCAGCGAACAGGAAGCGCTCGAGGAGAAGTATAAAACCGAGCAGAATCTCATCGACGGATGCCAGAGCCGTGTGTGGTTGCAGGCGGATTTAATCGATGGAATGGTGCATTTTCGTGCCGAGAGTGATGCGCTTATTGTGAAGGGAATTGTTGCCTTGCTGGTGCGTGTCCTGTCGGGTCATACGCCTCAGGAAATACTTGATGCCGACCTTTACTTCATCGACCGCATCGGTTTGCACGAGCATCTCTCCCCCACTCGCAGCAATGGTTTGAGTGCGATGCTCAAGCAGATGAAGGTGTATGCTTTGGCATTCAGCAGTATGCAGGCAACTTCTTAGGTTTATGATAAAGTAGAGAGGATGAAGATAGGTAACATCGACCTTGGCAATCGGCCTGTTCTTTTGGCTCCCATGGAGGACGTCACGGATATTGGTTTCCGTCTGCTTTGCCGTCAGTTGGGTGCTGCGATGGTGTATTCGGAGTTCGTCTCGAGCGATGCTCTTATCCGTATGGTGAACAAGAGTCTGCTCAAGTTGGAGATTTGCCCGGAGGAGCGTCCTGTTGCCATACAGATTTACGGCAAGGACCCCGACGCCATGCGCGAGGCGGCACGTATTGTTGTGGACCAGGCTCACCCTGATGTGCTCGACATCAACTTCGGCTGCCCGGTGAAGAAGGTTGCGGGCAAAGGTGCGGGGGCCGGTATGTTGCAGAACGTGCCGGGCATTCTGGAGATTACGAAGGCTGTGGTGGAGGCTGTGCCCGACACACCTGTGACGGTGAAGACGCGCCTGGCATGGAGCGAGGAGCAACTTGTCTTGCCCGACGGCACACCGTTCATTGTGGACCTGGCCGAGCGGTTGCAGGACTGTGGCATAAAGGCGCTTACCATTCACGGCCGCACGCGTGCGCAGATGTACACCGGTTCTGCCGACTGGACCAACATCGGGAAGGTGAAGGCCAACCCACGAATGAGCATCCCCATCATCGGCAACGGCGACATCACGTCGGCCGAAGAGACGACGCAAGCCTTCGAGCGATATGGTGTTGATGCGGTGATGATAGGCCGAGCCACCTTTGGCCGGCCCTGGATATTCCATGAAATAGCGCACCCAGAACGGCCTTTGTCGCTCGACGAGAAGGTGGACATCCTGAAACAACAGGTGGTCATCAGCATAGAGAGGGCGGCGGCGAACCTGCAGAACACGCTCCACGGCAAGAATCCCGAACTGTGTGGCATACGCCATGTGCGCCGCCATCTTGCCGCCACACCGCTCTTCAAGGGCATCCCCAACTATCGCGACACACGCATTGCCATGCTTCGTGCCGAGAAGAAAGAAGAGGTTTTCGACCTCATCGAGAAGACGAGGGAGATGCTGAAAACGGGTTGCACAGAAGACATCTGAAGCAAAAGAAAAAACATCTGCTGCTAAGTTCTGCAAACAGGTGTGCCTTGTTGGCAATAATGGTTAAGCATTATGCCCGGAAAGGTTAACCATTTCGCACAACTTGGCAGTAGATGTTTTCTGTCGTAGTACAGCAAATTGTAACGCACTGACCGACAGACCCATACAATTCACACGGATATTCCCACGAAAAAACGGGACACTGGCCCGGCAAGTGTATGCCTTCGGCCAATGTCCCGTTGTGTTCTGCAAGGGGAATCCCCTTTTATTTCTGGAAACGGCGTGCTTGTTCCTCGATGAGGGCACGGTCGTCGAAGTAGTTGATCTTCATGGCACGACGCACCTCGTCCATCGTTTCGCAGGCAGCAGCACGAGCCACTTCGCAGCCCTTACGCAAGATTTCGTAGACGGCAGGAATGTCCTTCTCGTACTCGGCACGGCGCTGGCGGATGGGTTCGAGCGTCTCGTCCAGCACAGCCATCAAGAGTTTCTTGCACTTCATGTCGCCCAGACCGCCACGTGTGTAGTGGTCCTTCATCTCCTGAAGTGTAGCGTAGTCGGTCGTAAGACGAGCCACCTGTTCGTCCGTAGCAAAGGCATCGAGGTAGGTAAACACCGTGTTGCCCTCGAGATGGCCGGGGTCGCTGACCTGCAAGTGTGTGGGGTCGGTATACATCGTCTTGACCTTGCGGTTCACCTCGTCGGCCGAATCGCTCAGATAGATGCAGTTGCCCAGACTCTTACTCATCTTTGCCTTGCCGTCGGTGCCCGGCAAACGCAGGCACGCAGCATTCTCGGGAAGCAGAATGTTGGGCTCTACAAGCGTATCACCATAGATGTAGTTGAAGCGACGCACTATCTCGCGAGCCTGCTCGAGCATAGGCTCCTGGTCGTCGCCCGCAGGCACTGTGGTCGCCTTGAACATGGCAATGTCCGCCGCCTGACTGATGGGATAGGTGAAGAAGCCAACGGGAATACTCTCGCCGCTGAAGCCACGCATCTGAATCTCCGTCTTCACCGTCGGGTTGCGCTGCAGGCGAGACACACTCACCATGTCCATAAAGTAGAACGACAACTCGCAAAGTTCGGGAATCTGGCTCTGGATGAAGAGCGTCGTGCGCTCGGGGTCGAGACCGGCAGCCAAGTAATCAAGAGCAACCTCTATGACGTTCTGGCGCACCTTCTCAGGGTTCTCAATATTGTCGGTAAGAGCCTGCGCATCGGCCTCGAAGACAAAAATCTTATCGTAAAGACCAGAGTTCTGCAACTCCACACGACGGCGAAGCGAACCGACATAGTGGCCGATGTGCAACTTGCCCGTCGGACGGTCGCCGGTAAGAATGATTTTCTGTTTTGGTTCCATATTTGATTCTATTTATTATTCCTGAAAAAAAGTTAGTTAAACATCTTGTCCATAGCCTCCTGCTGGAGGATTGTAAGCACTGTCTGCCCGTTAGGCGACAAGTTGGGATTGTCGCACGAGAAAAGGTCGCCTATGAGCGTCTCCATCTGCACAGGCGTAAGCACCTCGCCCACCTCGATGGCATTGTGTTGAGCCAACACCAAAGCCAGCCTGTGGTGCAAGGCATCGGAGCCGATATTGTCCTGCATCTTCACCGTCTCTATCATCTGTTGCACAACAGCCAAAGCATTGACCTGACCGGACGGAGTGCCCACAATAGAGAAAGTGCTGCCCCCGAGCGGCACAATGTCGAAACCCAAAGAACGCACATCATCGAGCATCGACGAAAACAAAGCAGCATCGGAAGGCGAAAGTTCCAACAGTTCGGGGAAAAGAAGACCTTGAGTGGCAGCATCGTGACCCTTCATCTGAGCAAGATAACGCTCGTAAAGAATACGGATATGAGCACGGCGCTGGTCCACAATCATCAGGCCCGACTGAACAGCAGTCAAAATGTATTGGCCCTTATACTGGAAATGTTGCGTGCTGCGCTCATTCGATTCGGGAAACAACGTCTCGGCATGAGGCTCACTCGGAACAACCTGTGCCGTAGCCTGCTCGTAGAGTCTCTCCCACTGGCGACTGGATTTCTGGCTCTCACTATGGGTGCTGAACGGATTGAAACTGGTATTCACCTGCACCCGAGGCGCCTTCACCTCACCATAGCCTCCCGATTGGAAAGCAGGAATATCAGGGCGTCCCTCCACATCGAAGTCGATGGTAGGCACAGCATTGAACTTGCCCAACGCATCGCGTACAGCAGCCAGGAGAATACTCCATATCTCCTGCTCGTTCTCAAACTTGATTTCCGTCTTCGTCGGGTGTATGTTGACATCTATACTGGCAGGGCTGACCTCAAAATATATAAAGTAAGGCACCTGATTGCCCTCCGGAATAAGATGGCTGAAAGCCTCCATCACAGCATAGTGAAAACGCGGATGACGCATGAAACGGCCATTGACAAAAAGATACTGCGAAGCACCCTTCTTGCGAGCAGACTCAGGCTTGCCCACATAACCGCTTATCTTCACCAACGACGTCTCCACCTGAACCGGAAGAAGCTGCTCGCCAAGACGCTTTCCAAAGATAGCCAAAATACGCTGCAAAGTACTGCCCGCCGACAACTGCATCAGCCTGTTGCCATTGCTGGAAAGCGTGAAAGCGACATCCGGATTGACCAACGCAATGCGTTCGAACTCTTGGATTATATTGTTCAACTCCGTCTGGTTAGACTTAAGGAACTTCCTTCGAGCCGGAACATTAAAGAACAGATTGCTCACCTCAAAGTTGGCTCCAACCGGACAAGAGCACACCTCCTGCCCAACAAGTTTAGAACCCTCAAGGCTCAACTGCACCCCTAAATCCTGATTGGCCGTGCGAGTCGTAAGCCGCACCTGCGCCACAGCAGCAATAGAAGGCAATGCCTCACCACGAAAACCCATAGTGTAAAGCGTAAAGAGGTCCTCAGCCTTCGCAATCTTGGAGGTTGCATGACGTTCGAAAGCCATGCGGGCATCCGTCTCACTCATACCCTTCCCGTCATCAATGACCTGAATCGATGTTCGTCCGGCATCTTGAACCAGCACATCAACAGTCGACGCACCAGCATCAACAGCATTCTCCATCAACTCTTTTATGACGGATGCCGGACGCTGAACGACTTCGCCTGCTGCAATCTGGTTGGCAACAGAATCGGGAAGAAGATGTATAATATCCACGATGCCTTTATAATTATTGTACTACCGCATTACCTTAACAGGAAACGCCAAAGTATTATCATTCCGAAAATGAGCGTTATAACAATAGGCCAGCCAAGCTTCGAACCGCCCTCTTTATACTTCTGGGCACGAGGCGTGAAGTTAATGAACGTACCACGAAACTTGTCGGGATTATAACGCTCCTCAGTTTCTACAACCTCTCCCTGCTCGCGCCTGACGTCGTCCGCAAGTTTCTGCAAACGGTCGCGCGTCTCGTCAGTATAAATACTAACCCTACGGAATTGGCGAGGTTTCCTTGCCTTGAATATACCCATCCTTCACTGATTTTTAATCGTTCAACTTCAAATCCTCTTTCAACTCCAGGGAATCAGAAACCTCTTCCTCCTTCTTCGGCGAAGGCTCCGGAAGGGGGCTGATAATTCCCCTCTGCTTCTTAATATCACTCAATTTCTGTCTCGGTGCAGAATGTCGCACACTCTCCTTAAGTTCCGTACCAGACTTCTTGGGACGCCATTCGAAAAGATCGTATTTGTCACGTGGACGAATATAATCAAACCAAGCAAAATTCTGCAAATAGCGCATGTTTTCAGGGATAAGCACAATCGGGTACATTGTGCCCGTGGCAGCAGGCATCCATATACGCTCAACCTTCTTGTCACGCAAAAACATCTTAAGTAACGATGTTTCCGTATGATTCATTTCTATCATCACACTATCCTCATCAAATGGAAAGTAATTGACAAAAACATTACCCACCGATGTGGTAAGATACAATTCCCCTTCCCTGAAATAAGAATGCATCTCATGCCCAGACACCTGATTATAATGAATACTATCAATCCTTTCTACCGAGAGAGCCTGCCTCAACA
>JAEIGA010013753.1_pt1 | contig 12305 bp, 5 predicted proteins | sample 9270691 | NCBI WGS metagenome assembly JAEIGA01 (sample SAMN17057246, study PRJNA624740) | gut metagenome | biome: biome; isolation source: fecal sample | host: Bos grunniens | place: China: Xizang | collected 2019
TATGGATGTAGTTACCCCTTACAGCCTCCTTGATATCTTCTGCCAGAAGACACTCGTCCACATAAGACTTTGTCGATTCTGAAGCGAACTTCATCATCATGCCGGCAGGAGTGTCGGCATTCATGTTCGCATTCTCACGGGTAATCTCGGTTGCCTGAGCATCGATGATTTCCTGGAAGATCTCGCGTGACTTAGCCTTACGTGCAAGGTTACGCTGGTTGCGGTATGCGATGTACTTCTTTGCCACCTCCTGACGAGGACTGTTCATGAGCTCGTTCTCCACCTGATCCTGGATTTCCTCCACGCTCATGTTATCCACATTGATCTTGGAAATAGCTGAAGCGATTTCTGCGGCGAGAACAATATCCTCTCCGGTTTCCGTTACTTCCATCGCCTTAAGGATGGCGTCGACAATCTTTCTTTTGTCGAAAATCACGACTCTACCGTCGCGTTTAACTACGTGCTTTACCATATATCTTATATTTTTTGTTCTTCGATAGAATGTGGGAAAAGCAAAGATAATTTAAATACGATAAGGAGTAAAGAAAATTGTAGAAAAAAGTTATCAACAATATATAAAATACCCTGTTAACTTATTGGTCAACAGGGTATTACAATGAGATTTAATTTAGAAACTCTAAAATTTAGATAACTTTTTTGTTTCTTGGAGTTATCCCACAAGCCATACAAGGACGTGACGGTCGAACATCATATATTCAAGTTCGAACTCCTCCTCATATCCATCCTTGTGAATGAATGTCGCCTCAAGCTCTCCTTCCTTCTTGAGATTGAACTTTTCCACTTCTATCTGTTCTGCAAAATTCACACGTGACAAAGACATTCTCTTGAAGATTGCCTCCTTTGCGCACCAGTAGATGGCGAGCTGCTCGTTCTTCTTGTCATCATCCAGATCGTCAATCTCATCTTCAGAAAGAGCCTTCTGCTCAACAGGCTCGAAATTCCTGTCCAGAGATTCTATATCAATTCCGAGCTCATCGTCGTCACTGATGATGATGGCTACATATTTCTCTGTGTGTGTGATGCTTATGTTGGTGACGCAGTTCTCAAGATAAGGCTTTCCGTTGTCGTGGTGGTTGAGGTACATCTTTTCCTCAAATATCTCGTTCAAGAGAGCCCTGACTGCCAGTTTCTGTCTTCTCTGACTTTCACTTCTGAAAAGGGAGATTTCCTCCATTTCATCAGTAGGAACCGAGCTGAGCTTTATGAGTTCTTCTTCGGTTTCCGTGACCTGCCATACAGCGATTTCAGCTTTGTTGTCTAATTTCTTCCTTAAATAAAGTGCCATATAAAAATTAAAATATCAATCAGTTCAATACACGACAAAACGCTTCCGGTCATTCACCGGAAGAGTAGCCCATAATCATAAATACGTTGCTGGACAACGGATCGTCAGACATCTGATCCGCAGAGTTTTTGAGTTCTAATATAGGACTGGGAGGTTCCACTTTTGTCGTTATATACTTAAAATTCAGCCGCAAAGATACTAAATGTTTTGATATATGAAAATTTTTATGTTTTGGTCAAATTGTCAATTACCATAGGTAATATATTGTCGTTCATGAAAAAAATTATATATTTGCAAGTTGGGAGGGTTCCCACATATTAACAAACCTACTAACTCTGTAATATGAGCAATTTTAAAAACTTACGAAAAATCTTCCGTTCGCTCATTGCATGTGTGGTTCTTGGCTGTGCATGCGGATGTGTTGAAAAGCAGGGATTGGATATTCCTGAAGATAATGTGGTCGTCACCTTGAGGGTTGATGAACTTTCAAAGGAAACGGCCCATGTCAGACTTAATCATGACGGTACACAGGATGATTGTTGGTTTCATGTCCTGACTCAGGATTTTGAAACCGATGCAGTGAAACTCCTGAGTGACTCCATTGCTGAGGCGATGTCTGCAAATGAAGGAAAACTTGTTGTCGGTCAAGGAACCAATAAGAACCTTACTTTTGAGAATCTTGACCCTAAGACTGAATATAGGGTAATCGCTTCAAGGGTTCTTATCAATGGCGAGTTGACAGGAAATGTTGCAGAAATTACATTCAGGACTCTCCGGGATCTGGATGTTTTCGAGATTCATCCGCAGTGGAAAATCGAGTATAAGGAGAGAAGAGTGGATGAGAAGGATATTGATGAGGAGGTTGAGGTCTTTTCGTGTGTGATAGGAGATTCGAAGGAAACGTATGTTCCATGTCTGCTTTCAAAGGCAGATTTCAGCAATTCTTATGGAAATAATCTTAGAAAATGCTTCGAGGATTATGTCGCTTTCCGCAATCAGGAACATGTCAAATGGCCGAATGTCGTGTGTGACGAGGATATAGAACACATTGAGGACAGACTCAGAAGTGGTGATTATATCGTCTTCATGGTTGGAGTCGATGCCGATGGAGTCCTCACCGGCTATTATGCAATGGAGGAGTTCACCATCAGACAGGAGACTGCGTCGGATGCTTATCGCAAGTGGGTAGGAAAGTGGACTCTCACAGGATTGTGCGGAGACAAGACCATCACATATCCGATTGAGATCAAGGCTGATGAAAATAATCTTTATTATAGAATGTATGGTTGGGAGTCGACATCTGTCACAGGGTATCTTGAGGCAGTTCCGACAGAACTCCCTGTTCTTTTGTATTTTGAAAAATCGACAGGTTCTGCATATGTAGTTTCTGAGGAGCTTCCGGATCTTGCTTCTCTTGCAGGTCTGTATTATTTCTATCTCTACGGTTGTATTGAAGTTGAATACGATGGCGTCATGACAGAGGTGCCTGTGAATGTTCCTAACATGAAGGTGGCTCGTTTCTCCATCAATGAATCAGGAAATCGCGCTTATGCAACTCCGGAGAAGTTCGTATTTGACATGAATGGAGTTCATTATGACACAGAGTTCATCTATTTCAGCTACTCTTTCATCTTCCCTGCAATCTATCAGGGTCTTGTTCCTGTGACAACGGATTCCATTGTTCCAAGAATATCTTCAATCGTGCTTGAAAAGTAATATGCATATGAAAAGATTCAGATATATGATTTTAATGGCTTCCATGCTGCTGTCATTCGTGGCGTGTGTGGAAGAGGAGCCTGCCTCGATTGAGTTCAAGGGTGGCGAGTTTCAGATGCTCGTAGGTGAGGTCAAGGATCTTGCCCCGGAGCTTGAAGTGAAGAACACGATTGAGAAGCCTGAGTGGGTGTCTTCAGATGAGGCCTTGGCTACTGTCACCCAAGAGGGTGAAGTCACAGCTCTCGAAGCCGGAGAAGTTACAATTACTGCCTCTATCGGAAATCTGACTGCAACTTGTGTTGTGGTAATCGCTGAGGTCAAGGCGGAAAGCATTGTTGTAAATGCTCCAAAGAGTATGACTGTCGGAAATCCTCGATCTGTGACCGTGACGGTCAAACCGGAGGGATATGACACGGAGAATCTTGTGTGGGAGTTTACTCCAAGTGATGACGCTCTCGAGTTCGATGCAACCAAGGTCAGTGCTTCTGAATATACGGTAAGCTTTAAGTCCTTTGTCAAAGGAGGAAAACTGACAGTGAAGGTGTCAGATTCCAATTCTTCTTTGAGCCAGACAGCTGAGATAGAAGCTGCAAAGGACGGAGTTCCTGCCACTTCGGTTAGTCTGGTGATGCCGGATCAGCTTACTGAGACCATTTCAGCCATAGTGAAGGCTGTAGTTGAGCCTGCTTCTTATGAGGCTGAGAATCTTGAATGGACTTTCACCCCGACAAGTTCAGATCTTGGTTTTACATACGAGAAGATTAATGATTTTGAATATAAGGTAGCCTTCTCTTCTTATGTCAGAAACGGAAGTGTCTCCATCATGGTTGCGGATGCGATATCTCAGAATTTTGCCCAAGGTGATATCGCTGTTCGTCCGTTCCCGACAGAGGGTGTAACCAGCTTGAGCATCAGTCCTGAAACACTCAGGCTGAAACTTGATGACCAGCCATACACAATGAAGGTGTTGACTGAGCCTGCTGATTATGATCCGATGCTTTTGAAGTGGACTTCGGAAGATGAGAATGTGGTTACAGTTTCAGATGGCGTCCTGACAATTGCAGGCGAAGGAAAGACAAATGTCACTGTGCAGGATGTGGTTTCTAAAAAGGAGGCGACATGTCAGGTTGCAGTCGTTCAGCCAAACTCGTTTGTTGACGTAAAGAGAATTGATCTGGACTGCACAAATCTTGATATGAGAGTAGGAGATAAGGATGTCCAGCTTACAGCGATCTGTTATGATGAAGCCGGAAACGTTGTGGAAAATTATTCCGACCTGGTGTGGTCTGCAGCGGAGGTTGAGGTGGAAAGCGGAATGATTTCTGTGGTTGAAGTGTCTCAGCAGGGTGTTGTGACAGCAAAGAATGCCGGATCGACAATCGTAACAGTGACCGATAAGGTCCTCACTAACATCAAGGCTATCTGTCACGTGACTGTGGCTCCTGCGCCAATAAAGGTTCAGCAGGTGAAGCTTGCCCCTGAGGCTAAGATCATTTCTTCAGGCAGATCATATAAGGTGGAGGCTGCTGTCTCTCCGGAGGATGCTGAAGACAAGACGCTTAAATACACGTCTTCAGATCCTAAGGTTGCCACAGTGGACGCTGAAGGAAATGTGACGGGAGTCGCTAACGGAACTGCATACATCAGGGCCACAGCGACAAATGGTGTTTATGGAGAATGTGAGGTTACAGTTACTGATGCATGGGTGGACTTCGGCATTTCAAAGATCACTCTTGTAGTGGGAGAAGAGAGGACAATGACAGCCAAAGTGATGCCTGAGACTCTTGAAGCGGGCAGCATGACATGGTCTTCGTCGTCACAGAATGTTGTCAGCGTGGATCAGAACGGAAACATTAAAGGACTTGCTGCAGGTGAGGCTGATGTGAAGGTTGTAACTTCCAAGGGTGTTGAAGGAACATGCAAAGTGACAGTGATGAACGATTTCAATATCCTTTTCAAGATCAACGAGAACATCACCAGGAATGGTATACATCAGTTCGAATCATTCGAAATGTCGGCTGAATATTCTAATGACTATGTTCCTGAGAGCTACTCATGGGAAGTTTCTGATGCTTCTGCATTAAAGCTGACAGAACAGGGTGACAAGGTGTTGGTTGAGGTTGTCTATGAGGGTAGAATCGATCCTGACGATCCGTATGTAGTCACAATAACACACAAAGTCGGCAAAAAGGAAAAATCGCAGGATATCAAAATTCTTACTGCAGTTCCAAAGCAGATTATTCTTACATCCGTGCCGGAAGTCAATGGTGTCAAGTATAAGATGATGCATAGAGATGTATTTAAGTTTGAAGCAAAGATTCTTCCGGAACAGGCAAGTCAGGATGTAAGACTTCAGGGTGGTGGACATCTTGATGTTGTCGACAATACTTATAAAGCAACGGAGGTCGGTCTGCAGTACTTCACAATCTATGCACCGGGACACACAGAGGTTCGTTATGATTTCTCAGTAGAGGTGCTGCCTATTCCGTTGACAGAACTCATCTTCAGCCAGAACGAAGTGGAACTTCAGGCTGGGGCACAGGCCTCTTTGGCAGTGACCTATGTACCGGAGGATGCATCCTATCAGAATCTTGAGTGGAAGTCTTCTGACGAGAGCGTTGCCGTCGTTGATGCTCACGGAGTCATTACGGCTGTTGCTGCAGGAAGCGCAGTAATCACTGCTGTCCAGGCAAATAACAATGTCACTCAAACTTGCAATGTGACTGTTGTTTCTGCTGCTTCAGCTGGCCCTGCAGTTGGTGATTACTATTATTCTGACGGCACCACATCGTCTGAACTCGATGCATCCAAGACTGTAATCGGAGTTGTATTCTCGGTAAACAATCCTGCGGTCATGGGAGATGCTGAATTGGTGGCGGACTATCCAGAGTGTGTAAATGGATATGTAGTAAGCACCGTAGAGTATGCCAACCAGGATTGGGGATATGTTTCAAACCAAAATGGTCATGGATATTACAATGGTATAGGTTATGACGCAAATCTCATCGTTGACCAGGATAAGGCAAATGGTTATGGTAACAGCTTGGCGCACAGAGATCTGAATGCCTCTAAGTCTGATTATTGTACCATGTTCAATGCGACCGCAGGAGTTATTGCAACTCACACGGCTGCAGTTGAGGCACCTTCGTCAGCGAGTCTCTGGTATGTTCCTTCATATAAGGAGATGCAGATGCTGACAGAAAACAGAGAAGCTGTCAATGTCGCATTGGAGGCGGCAGGTGGAACTAAGATAGCTGAGCCGTACGAAGTGGACGACAGTTCAGATGCCCAGCGTTCCAGCGATTGGTATTGGACAAGTACCATTCACGGAACGTGGTATGAAAGCGGCAGAAGCTATGATCATTCAAAGTATCCTTTTGATTTAAGTAAATGCGGATGGACTGCAAACGTACAGAGTTTCGCTAAATGTAAGGTCCGCATAATTTTGGCATTCTAATAATAGACCTAAATAAATGAAACGTTATTTAATAATTGCACTGACCGCTCTGGCTATGATCACTTCATGTCAGACCCCTGTGGAGCCTATGGAAAACCTCGTTGTCCTTCCGGAAGGTACCATAGCTTTGCAGGATACTGAGTTCGGAATGTACTATGGCGACATTCATAATGATGGCGTCGGAAGACTTACCCTTGTGCTCAGTGACGCACGTTGTTATCAGGACAAGATCGGAAGTCCGTACCTTGATTCTGAAGGCGATATGCTTGTTCTTCAATTGAGGATTCCACTTTTGGATGATGACGCACCTGTTGTGTTGCCAGAGGGAGAATTCGTTGTTACTGATAAGGATGAAGTCAATGTCCTGAGTCAGTCGGAGTCATATATGACACGTCTTGTCGGTAACACACAGGCGAAATGGAATCTGAAGTCCGGCTCAATTCAGATTGAGAAGGCCGAAGGCGGAAAATATAATATAACCACCAAGAATCTCGTGATTGTAAAGGGTGGAGTGGAGGAATCGGTTGATTATGTCTGTTCGTCTGCAATCGTAGTCGATGACTATTCCACTAAGGTCCCTTTCCTGCTGGGAACATCAGATGACATAATCAACGTGCCTTTCCCTTATCTTAACTGTGTTTACTACGGTAACCTCTATGGAAACGGAACAGGAAACTTCGTTGTGAACATGGCAACCAAGGGCTTTATTGTCGTGAATGATGAAGGTGTTGAGGAAATGACCGACATGCCGGGAATATACATCACGTTGAATTTCTTCTCAAGATTATACTCGGGAACAAGTCTGCCGGTTATTGAAGAAGGTCGTTATAATGTGTCGACAATGGCTTCGGATCAGCTGCTCTCCCGTTGGACGCTTTTCCCCGGCGTGCTTATGGACAACACTCCGTTTGGATCGTATGTTCTCCAGCAGCCTGCTACCGGAGAGGGTACCATGGAATATATCACCGGCGGATATGTTGATGTAAAATATGTTGATGATGAAACAGCTACAAAAGCTGTCAACATGTCGAAATACTGCATCATGACATATTCTCTCAAGACTTCAAGCAGAGAGATTTCTGGTGTATGGCGCGGTGAAATGCCGGTTAACAATCAGTCGGAGACAACAGCAGATTCTTATCTCACAACTCTTGACCATGATGTGGAGTGTGATATGTCCAAGGTGACAGAAGGCTCTCTCCGTCTCACCGAGGTTCTTCACAGAAAGAATGTTGAGGCAGAATGGGATTATGATATAGCTGAGGCTTGGACTCTCTTCCTTGCTCCGCGTGATTGGACTCTTGCAGAGAAGGAGATACCTTGGGTTGATGAGAATAATCCTGCAGGAGCTGATGGAATCGAAGGTACAGAGGACGACTGGATGTACGACAAGAACAAGAATGGAGTTCGTGACCGTCTTGAGGCTTGGTGCGGTGATGGAGATGTCATGTCGCTCGAATTTGTCCTTCCTCTTGGTTCACAGGGAGTCATTGCTCCAGAACTGAACAAGGAATATGTGTTTACTATGCAGCCAAGTCTGTCTGTTGACGCGGAAATGTACGAGATTTATGTGAGCCAGATGGGACGTCCTAATGATGAAATCTTTGATTCTCAGTATGCTAAGGATCATCCGGGTTGGGCTGAAGGCCTCGGCATCACAAGTTATGACAGATGCAATGCTCGACGTGGTTTCACTTGGGCTTCAGATGGCTACAGAGGTAACTGGTACCAGCACTATCAGACTGGCAGTCATCACGTTCTCGATGAGCACGCTCCTGCAATCAATGGAACGGTGAAGATCAAGAGAACTGATTTCGATGTCTATGACATTGAATGGGACTTCATCGATGACCTACCTGGAACACCTAACAAGATCACAGGAAGCGTCAAGAATGTCAAGGTCAAGACTTATTTGAATTAATCAGAAGGAGATTTCAGATATGAAATTGCTAAAACTTATATTGCCAGGCCTGATGTTAATGCTGGCTACTATGGCACAAGCGCAGAATCTCACTGTGTCAGGAGTCGTTAAGGACTCCTCCACAGGAGAGCCTGTACCGTTCGCTTCTATCCAATTGGAAGGAACAATGACAGGTGGCATGACGGACATCGATGGTGCTTACTCTATTGCAGTACCTGCTGATGGAGTACTCATCTTCTCTTCTATCGGTTATAAGGATACTGTTGTGCCGGTGGAGGGAAATGCTCACCATGATGTCATTCTCGCTCCAGACACACAGATGCTCGAAGAGACAATCGTGGTGGCTTTCGGTACTGCAACCAAGGAGTCCTTCACAGGATCTGCTACTGTTGTGAAGTCTGAGGACATCACCAAAGTTCAGTCTTCGGATGTTACCCGTGCCCTTGAAGGTATGGTGGCCGGTGTGCAGATGACAACTTCATCTGGTTCGCTTGGCAGCAGCCCGTCAATCCAGATTCGAGGAACAAGTTCAATTTCTGCGGGTACAGCGCCTCTTTACATTGTGGATGGCGTGCCATATAGCGGTGATATGAATAACCTCAACTCTGCTGACATCGAGTCGATGACTGTCCTCAAGGATGCTGCATCAAATGCCCTTTACGGTGCTCGTGGTGCCAATGGTGTCATCATGATCACGACCAAGAAGGCAAAGCGCGGTGAGGCGACCGTAAATGTGGATGCAAAGTGGGGTCTTAACACCAAGGCGCTCAAGAGCTACGACTATATTAAGGATCCTAAACTCTACTATGAGGCTCACTACCAGTCACTTTACAACTATTACCGCCTCGAGCAGGGAATGTCTGATACAGATGCAAACCTCAAGGCTGCAGCCAATGTAGCAGGATCTCCTGACAATGGTGGTCTCGGATACCTCACATATACGCTTCCTGAGGGCCAGAACCTTATCGGAACAAACGGTAAGTTCAACCCGAATGCAACTCCTGGCCGCAAAGTGTTCTACAAGGGTGAGTATTACTGGCTCCAGCCGGACGACTGGATGGCTGAGTCTTATCAGAATTCACTCCGTCAGGAATATAATGTGAGTGCATCAGGTAACCCTGGTGGAGCGCAGATCTTCGCATCTTTCGGATACCTTAATAATAAAGGTCTTATCCAGGGAGAGACAATGGAACGTTACACAGCCCGTATCCGTACCGACTATCAGATCAAGGACTGGATGAAGATAGGTATGAATGCTGCATACTCTAACTTTGACTGGAATAACGGTAATGGTAGCGGAGTAAGCAACGTATTCTCATTTGCATCTAATGTAGCTCCGATCTATCCTGTATATCTTCGTGACGGAAACAAAAACATCATGTACGACGACTTGGGGTACAAGAGATATGACTACGGTAACGGTTCCAACGCAGGTTTCGTCCGTCCGTATGCAGCAAATTCAAATGCCCTTCAGGAGCTCTGGCTCAATGTCGGAAACAGCGAGGGTAATGCAATCAACGGAACTTCATACGTGGAAATAAGTTTCCTCAAGGACTTCACATTCACATTCAATGCCGGAGTCGGAGTTGATGAAACCCGCAGTACATCAATTCAGAACATGTATTACGGTCAGTTTGCCACCAATGGCGGTATCATCTCAAAGACACACGGCCGTTCATTCTACGTGAACCTCCAGCAGCTCCTCAACTGGAACAAGTCATTTGCAGATGTTCATAATTTCTCAGCTCTCCTCGGACACGAGACCTATACTTCGAGCTCAGTTTCATTGAGTGCATCAAAGAGCAATATGTTCTCAATGGGCAACACAGAACTCAATGGTGCCGTAATCGATGGTCAGAGTGCAAGCTCAGCCAAGTCAATGTATAACAATGAAGGTTTCTTCTTCAGAGCACAGTATGACTATCTGACCAAGATCTTCCTCAGTGCCTCATACCGTCTTGATGCTTCTTCACGTTTCCATCCGGACAACAGATGGGGTAGCTTCTGGTCTGTCGGCGGAGGTTGGCTCATCGATAAGGAGTCTTGGTTCCCGCGTAATTCATGGCTCGGAATGCTCAAGCTGAAGGCATCCATCGGATCTCAGGGTAATGACAACATCGGAGACTTCCTCTACACCGATATGTACTCAATCACCAACTCAGATGGTGAGATTGCAATCAAGAGATCTACAATCGGTAACAAGGACATCACATGGGAGACCAACACCAACTTCAATGCAGGTGTAGACTATGACCTGTTCCGTGGACGCATCAACGGATCGGTTGAATATTTCTACCGTCTCACATCCGACATGCTCTACTACGTGACCATCCCTATCTCATATGGTTTTGCCGGTTACTACGACAACATCGGTGATATGAGAAACTCCGGTATCGAATTCGCGGTCAATGGCAACATCATGACCCGAAAAGATTTCAGCTGGGATGCTTACTTTAACTTCACACACTATACTAACAAGATTCTCCGCCTTCCGGACACACATAAGAACCGTAACATCCAGGGATACGAAGGATATGCTTCCGGCAACAAATATGTCGGTGAGGGACTTCCTCTCAACACATTCCTTATGCCTAAGTATGCCGGTGTCGACAAGACAAACGGTCTTCCTATGTGGTATAAGGATATAGTAGAACTTGATGAAAACGATGAGCCTGTTCTTGACGAGAACGGTCAGCAGATCATCCTCGGTCAGACAACTACAACAGACTACTCCGAAGCTTCTGACTACCTCTGCGATGACCCTACACCGGATCTTTATGGTGGTTTTGGAACATCGTTCAGATGGCGCGGCTTCGACCTTTCTGCAAGTTTCACATACTCTATCGGAGGTCTCACCTATGATGGTGGATATGCAGGATATATGGCTCCTCCGGGAGGAACAGTGGGATCGAACTACCACGTGAATGTATTCGAGGCATGGACTCCGGAGAACAAGGATTCAGACATCCCGAGATTCGTTTACAACGACCAGAATATCAATGGTTCGTCTGACCGTTTCCTCGTTCCTGCAAGTTATCTTAACTTCCAGAATGCTCAGCTGGGTTACTCATTCCCAAGCAGAATGCTCAACAAGATCAATATTCAGAGACTCAGACTTTATCTGACTTGTGACAACATCATATATTGGTCATACAGACGTGGTCTTGACCCACGTCAGAGCTTGTCAGGAAGCACAAGCGCTGAGAATTATTCACCTGTCAGAACCGTATCATTCGGTCTTAACCTGACATTCTAAAATGGATGAGATATGAAGAGAATAAGTAAATATATATTACTTCTGCTTACTGTTGCAGCTGCATCATCCTGCATCAAGGAGGTCCTTCCTGTGGGAGGATCACAGACCCAGGCACAGGTCTCAGGGTCTACCAGTGCGATGATGTCCATGATCAAGGCTGTGCCCGCAAGTATGACGACATCCGGAACAATGGGATATGCCGGAAGCTATGGTGATCACACTGACTTCGGTATCCCTGGTATCCACCTTCGTTTCGAGCATATGCTTGAAGACATGACGACAATGGCTGAGAACCCATTCTACAACCGATTCTATGCCTATGACATGAATGAGGCACAGGGTTATCAGTACACATATTGTGCATACTTCTGGGATGCATACTACACATGGATCCGTCTTGTGAATGACGTTGTTCTTTCCATCAAGCCTGCTGTGGAAGCCGGTAATTCAGATGATGAGGATATGGTGGAACTCAAGGACATCCTCGGTCAGGCCTATGCCTATAGAGCAATGTGCTACCTGGATCTTGCGAGACTCTATGAGCCTAAGGTCAATAAGTACACGGATGTATCCAATGTTCTTGGACTTACAGTGCCTATCGTTGACGAGAACACTACAATCGATCAGACCAAGAACAACAAGCGTGTCA
>JAEIGA010013754.1_pt1 | contig 12304 bp, 22 predicted proteins | sample 9270691 | NCBI WGS metagenome assembly JAEIGA01 (sample SAMN17057246, study PRJNA624740) | gut metagenome | biome: biome; isolation source: fecal sample | host: Bos grunniens | place: China: Xizang | collected 2019
AATAATACCACAAATTAAAATATCATAATTTTCGTGTCTTAAGATATACAAATAACTGTCGATTTTGTTTAAGAGATTTATAAACTTTTTCATTTTGTTTTACCTCATTTCTTTCTTTTACATTTATATTATAACACAAAACCTTTCGTTTGTCAAGAGGGTTTTAAAAAGGACTTAGACGTCTGACGTCTAATTCCCCTCTCGGTGAGAGGGGTGTTTCCCCTCTCACTCTTTGAGTGTTAGTCGGTATCCGTCCTCGCCAGAGATTTTTCTCTTGCTTGTGTATGGGAAAGTGTGCTTTGTTCCCTCGTGGTCTATGATAGACAACTGTTTGAGGGTGTTTCGAGGAACTGAACGATAAACCTTGTAGTCCTCGCACCATTCACAACCTTGTTCCACACAGTAAGCCAAGATTTCACACTCTATGAGGCTATCGGCAAGGGCTGTATGTTCCTCTATAAACTCCTCGTTGCCACTCACATATCGGTAAACGGCTTCAGCAGTTGTTGAGTAGTTGCCCGTGTCGGTGAATAGGTTGTGGCTCTCACAATACTTTTGGTATTCGTCAGTAAATGCGATAGCTTTGAAAACCTGACCCCTTATATCGTGGACATTGAGTAGGTCAAGAGGGTTTGAACACTTAAACCAATCACAGTTGTACTCAAAGACGGACACATCAAACGGAGAATTATAGGCAAATGCGTGTTCAACATTGTATTCCTTAATATCACGGAACATTTGTTGAGTAACATAGCCGAATTTTTCAAGTTGGCAAGAGCGACCTCGCATTCTCTTGATATACAATTCTCTTTTGTTGGAATAGTAGGCAGTGGTGAAAAGCATTGTGTTGTGCCATACCTGCTCAATTACAAAATCTTTTCTTGCCACTATCTTTTTTTCGTCAGTGTTGAACACCGTGTACCCAATGTTATAAACAAAGGGTTTTTCAAGACTTGTTGTTTCGGTATCAAATACGATAATATTCATTTTTGTAATTTTCCTTTCTTTTAATTACATATAGATTATATCACATTTTTAATCATTTGTCAATAGTTTTTTGAAAATTTTTTTAATTTTTTTCATAATTTTGCCGATAGATTTAGACGTCTTACGTCTAAATAATGAAAGGGGAATTACTTCCCCTTTTCGTGTTCGGCTTTGGCTTTTGCCCTTGCCTCTCGTTGTGCCTTATCTCTTTCGATTTTGGCTTTCTTGTCGGCTTCGGCTTTTGCCTTTTTGGCTCTTGCCTCCTCACACTTTTCGTGGTACTGTTGAGCCATACCGTAGCCGTCATAGGCTTCACCATCATCTCGGCTACCTGTCGGCACTGTGATTGTGAGTGTTACCCATTCATCGTTGCCCTCCTCGTCAAGAGTGGGGATAGCGATACAGTTGGACTTAACAAGGAGGACATCCTCACCACTATCTTGGAAATGTTTGATAACATCATTGAGGAAACGATTTCGGATTTCCTCGTGTAAAAGTTTCTTTGACTTTGCCATAGTAAACTACCTTCCTTTCCTTTGGTACTATTATTATATCACATTATTCACGATTTGTCAATACCTTTTTGAAAAATAATTTAGACGTTTGACGTCTAATTCTTCAGAAGAAAGAAAAGGGGTTTCCCCCTTTCCTTATTCCTCAACAGTTTCGGCAACCACAAGGGAATACTGTTTGAGAGTACCCTTGTTCTTTACCTTGATGTCGGCAACGGCAACCTTGCCTTCCTTAACAAGTTGACCACACAAAGCACTTGCCTTTTGTGTTGAGATTTCAAGAGCCTGACCAACGGCACTTGCCACCATAGGTGCAGTTGCGAGGAGTTCAAGGATACTTGCCTTGATAGGCTCGTTTGCGACCTGTTCCTTTGTGGGAGTGGTCTTTCTCTTTTCGTTCTTGGCATCTAATTTTGCCAAGCCCTCGACTGCGTGAGCCTTTACATCTTCATTGAGTTCTCCTTTGAGAACAAGGTTGAGAAAATCTCTTTCAGTAAGTTTAGCCATAGTATTTTTTCCTTTCTCGTTTTTAAGAGTTTTCGTTCTCTTGATTACATTTATATTATATCACAAAGTTTGTGATTTGTCAAGGGGTTTTTGAAAATTTTTCAAAAATTTTTCCCTAACTCCGTACTGATATTGCTATCTATGGGTGTTTCCTCTTGCGAGGAGCAAGGGCAGAGGAATGGAAAAGAACTACTGTTGCCCCTTGTTCGTTCCCCTTGACTACGATATTATTATATCACAAACAACACCATTTGTCAATACTTTTTTGAAAAATAGTAAAGATAAATTTAGACGTCTGACGTCTAAATCCTTACACAAGAAAAAAGGGTTGAATAATCAACCCTCATTCCATACGGAATATAAGTGAGTTTGGAATGCTTGTCTAAACTCAATATCTTCAACACGAGTGATGTTTCTATCGTATGAGAGATAATACTGACCGATTTCGCCATTCAAACGAACTTGACAAGTAATATAACAATCTTCGGGAGTGTCTTTTCTACGAACAAACACAATATAAGTTTCTCCGTCAACAACATTTCGAACATAACCACCAACACAATGGTGCATTCTTCTTCCCTCGTCTATCAAGTCATTCGGCTCGGTTGGTACAACTATTTTATAATTGCCATATTCAAAGTCAAATGCTTTTGGCTTTTGTGAATAAGTTTGACGGAACATTTCGATACTGTGTTGTTGTTTTCTTGCTTCATATTCTCTCAATGTTTCGCAATACTCACGAATAAAACTTGTTGCCTTTTGTGGTTGCTTGTTCATCTTGCGACACATACGGAGATATTCGGTAATGCGACTACAGTTTCCGTGATATTCTTGAACCATACCTCTAACAACATAGTAAACAAATACTCTTGCTTCTTCTTCCGTACCGTGAAAGTTCATAAATGTTCGTTTTGCTTCTTCATTAGTGCCTACAAAGATAGCACCATATCTTTTTTCAAACTCTATTTTTTCAAGCCAATACTGAAAATCGTGATAGTAAAGAGTGCGAGAGGGTTTGTCGGCTCTTTCCTGCTTATACCAAACCATAAACTGTTTGAGGTTTCTATCAATGCCTTCAAGAGTTGAGGGGAACTGCCAACTCAAATCCAAGCCTACAACACCCAAAGCATCCAATTTATCGGCAATCATAAGAGAACGAGCCAAAGTGGAATAGTTGGTAGTTGAGATACAGTTGTTGAGAACACGACCAACCATTGTATTTTGTCGCACAATGGCATTCTTCATATCTTCGGGCATTCTCTTAATAGGTGCTTTACGAATGCCGTAAATAATACCTGTGTTGATGTCAAGTGCATAATACTTTTCGCAATCGTTGGCTTGTGCCACTTTAATAATATTTTTTTCTTTTGAGTAAATCATAATTGTTTGTTCCTTTCTTTTGATTACATATAGATTATATCATAATTTAATTGAATTGTCAATAGTATTTTGAAAAATAACAAAGAAAAATTTAGACGTTTGACGTCTAAATCGTGAGTGAAGAAAGGAGAGGGAGAAATTTTCCCCCTCTCTTGTCTATATCAACACATATCTATATTCGATTTCACTACCGATTTCCTGTGCGACCTTGTCAAGTGTCGTGTCTGAAATTTCGTCAAATGCGTCGGTTAAACAGTCATAGACAATTTCACAAATTTTTTCACGGTTTAACTCTCCAACCTCGTCGTTGTTATTGAGTACCTCACATTTGGTGAGAATTAAATCGATTGCGTCTTTGATGTAGTCCTCATCCACATAGGGCATAAGGTTGGGTAAAGTTTCGTTGAGGTAACCCTCAATGCCGTCGAGGTCGAAGATGATTTTGTCCTCATCTTCATCATCAATGCACAACTGACAATCGTCTTTGCTTTCGATAATGCCCGTAACGACAACCCTTACTCCATACATCTTACTGATGTACTCGGCACACTTAACAAGCAGTTCTTCGGGAGAGGGAGTTTTGCCTTCGCCGATAATAGTAATTTCGCCCTTTTCACAAGCACTTTCGATGAGTTTCATCGCATTTTCAAGTCCGTTTACATATTTCATATTTTATTTCCTTTCTTGGTTTGGTGAGTTTTCCTTCTCTTATTTACATTTATATTATACCACATTTTGTGGAGTTTGTCAAGAGGTTTTCAAAAATTTGTGCAAAAATTTTTTTATAAAGGTTGTGGGGATTGGGATTGTTACTGTTTCGCATTCTTTGTCTTGTGGTTGCACCCACTCAAAAGGTTGCTTTCTGTCTTCCACCCATCTACATCAAAGGCTTTGTTCCCCTCTTGACATTATTATTATATCATATTATTATTAATTTGTCAATACCTTTTTGAAAATGGTTTAGACGTTTGACGTCTAACTGTTGCATAAAGATTATGCGCCATTGTGCGAGGAAAAGAAAAGATAGGAACAAAACTCGCAACAATGACGCATTGGGAAAATGCTACATTAAATTTCTCTTTTTGCAAATATGTCTTACCATATCAATGCACATTTCGGGAGGACAAAGTTCCTCAAACAGTTCGCAAGATGTGTAAAGAGTAATTGCCACCTCGCCCGTGTAACTGTTGATAACCTCAATATCTCTAAAACCCTTTGCGAGTTCGTTCAAGATGTCAGTTAGATGTTCTCTCGGCACTTTATCCATTTCAAAACGGATAGAAAAGCCTCCGTCACCATTGTTGGCAGTGATATTGTAGTTTGTTGTTTCTTTGTTTAATGCTGATACTGGCATATCAAATACCTTCCTTTCGCTATCTTACATACACATTATACCACAAAAAACATTATTTGTCAAGAGTTTTTTGTGTTTTTTATAAAATTTTTTTGTTTTTCTTTTCAAACCTCTTTTGGTAAAAGCCCAAAATTTCTTTTCATAGTATTCACCATCAATTGTAAATCTTAATGCCATAGTATACATAGACTTACCTCCTTTGTTTGTAATATTATTATATCACAAGAGAGAGAATTTGTCAATACCTTTTTAATATTTTGTTTAGACGTTTGACGTCTAAATAATAAAAAGGCGAACAAGTGTTCGCCCTATTTTTGTTCACAATGTTTAACATAAGTCATCTTGTGTTCAAGTATGTCCGACAATGGAGTTACTCCAAAGTATCGGAGAGGGACTGAATAATGACCTCCGTTTAGCATCATAAGTGAATAACAGTTTTCTTCGTTGGTGTGAGTGTCAACTAAAACATTGATTATCTTTTTGCCTGTCGCATAAGCATAACCACATTCCCACGCAGTGCCACTGTCAGAATACATTCCATAGTTAATAACTACAACAACATCACACTGTTGAAGTGCCAAAAGGTCAACGGCAAAAACACTCTCTGCCCATAAATGATTGGGCAAATCCCACGCGTTTGGAATTGTGTGTTCTTGGGGAACGAAAAGGTCAATGCCTTCTTGCTTACGAATAGAACGAATTATAAAGTTATAAATTCTTTTTTCTCTTTCATTGAAAAATGGACTTGCCAAGTAAACTTTCATTACTGTGTTCCTCGTTTCTTTTTATTACATATATATTATAACATACAAAAGGGATTTTGTCAACCCCTTTTGTAAAAATTTTTAATTATTTTTTATAAAATTCTTCGTAAGCCAACTCAATCCACTGATGACTCGTTGTAAAGTCTTTACGATAGCCGAGAGTGGTGTTTCTTTCACCCTCTTCATCAAGAGCCTCGCGACACTGTCGAACTATATCATCAAAATGCCCAACGGCACACAACAAAGAGTGCCTTGCTGCTTCGGCATCCCTTTTAGCTTTTTCCTTGTCTGCACCTTCGGGATAGAGGTCAATTGCTCCGTTGCAAATAATTACTTTTTTGGCTCTTTCACGAATTAAGCCTATCGCCCTGACGCGTTCGTTGGATAACTCCTTAATTTTTTTATCAAGCATTGTGTCTTGATTAGTAGAAATTTTCTTTTTGAAAAACATAATAATTTGTTCCTTTCTTTTTATTACATATATATTATAACATATTATTCATCATTTGTCAATACCTTTTTGAAAATTAATTTAGACGTCTCACGTCTAAACCTATGTAGAAAGCGCGCGGTCATAAAAATCGACCTCGCGCCTGGTACATATGTTAGTTAAGCAAGTCTAACACACCGAGTATGTCATCAACATCAAATGCCCAACCATTTGGATTGTGTTTTATCCACTCTCGTCTTACACTCTCATTATCATCAAAGAGGTATCCATCTTTCACGAGAGCTTGTTTGCTCTTTCTCTTTCCGTAGGCTACTATGTGTATTTCATTGAATTCTACCGAGCCGAGATGTGTTTTGAGCCAATTCAACTTTGCTTCCGTTACCTCCATATCATAAACAGGAGTGCTATTGTCTTTGGAGAGCCAAGAGATAATGCCGATTGTGTAGCCTGCTTTTTGGAGATTGTTGAGGCGATGTGCGAGAGCCTGCATATTCAACATAACTTGCGCCTCCTTATAGGGCGAGGCGTCTTTGTTGTTTAACTTTAACAACCAATCCTCCACACCATAGAGATTTGCAAGTGTTCCATCCATATCGAAGTAAATTGCTTTTGCCATAATTGTTTGTTTCCTTTCTTTTTATTACATACATATTATATCACATAACTATTCATTTGTCAATACTTTTTATACAAATAATTGATTATTATTTAGACGTTTGACGTCTAAGTTCCCTTCCTTTCGGAAGGGCATGAAAAATAAGGAATTTTGAAAAACATTATTAATATTTAACTTGATTTTGTTTTTCGGGCAGGTGCAATCTCATATTCTTTTTGATTACTGCCTCCAAGACCATAGGTAGCTCACCATCAAAATACTTACGAGCTTCGCCAATTCGTAGGATGTATAGCGTAACCAAAACTCCCTGTGGGTTGTAAACCATAGCTACTCCTGTACTTGTAATATCGAGCTTGATGTTATCACCATACTTATGCGAGGTGTAATGTGTTGTGTGAACAACCGTTCCCAATCCGATAGTTGTTACTATGAACGCATATCTGTCGGCTCTCTCTTGTTGTAAGTGGTTTGTCATTTTTATCATAATTGTTCCTCCCTTTTGGTTATGACTTATTATAACATATTATTTGCCATTTGTCAATATCTTTTATAAAATTATTTTGTATCGTTTAGACGTCAGACGTCTAAACAAAAAAGGTGTACTTTAACAGTACACCAATTCCATCGTAGCCCACTTGAGAATGCTTATTTGTTTACATTCTCTGCCCACGCGCAAAGCTTCTTTTTTTGTAGCAATTCTATGGCTTTTATCGATGTAGTAAATACCTTCACTATACCAAATACCACAGTCGCCATTATATTCTCTTACCCAAAAGATAGCCTCTTGAGGCGAACGGCATTCTATACCTTCAGTAGCTACCTGATAGCCTGTTTTGTACTTAACAATTTTTCCATTTTTAAGAGTAAGACCGTCGTTATTTTCAAGTTTGATGATTGTGCGAATATTTATCATATTTTCGCTCCCTTCTTTTTTTCTATACCTTATTATACCACATTATTATTAATTTGTCAATACCTAAATTAAAAATAATAAATAAAAATTTAGACGTCAGACGTCTAAACAACCCAAAAAGAAAGGGGAATTTTCCCCTTAACCTATTGATACAACAACGGTTTGAGCGTTGAGGTTAATGAGCTCAGCTCGGATTGAGCTCGCACCCGCTTCCCTGCGGAGCCCGTCCAGGCGTTTGTACAAGGTGCGCAATGGGTAGCTCGCAACATCGCAGGCACTCGTGTATATCTCGCCTGTGGTGTGCACCACAAGTGCGTATGTGTGACGGTAGTTGTGATTGATAAGATTTGAATACATAGATAAAGCCTCCTTCTTGGTGGTTAGCCACCCTCTTTTTACAATACCATTATATCACAATATATACCATTTGTCAATACTAAAGTTATATGCGATTTAGACGTCAGACGTCTAAATATTTATACAAAAGAAAAGAGGACTTTTCAGTCCTCTATTGATATAATTTCTTCGTGTATTGGTAAGCCATTTTCTGCATATAGCTCATTATTCATAGCTACATCCGATTGAGCTTGGTATTTATTGTGAGCCCATCTGCGTTCAATCTTGGTTGATAGCTCATACTTACCTGGCTCGCCTGAGCGAGCCATTCTATTCGTGATTTTAACCTTGTAATGTACCATATTAACCTCCTTATTTGCCGTACTCGTTGCGACCTTGACCTTCTTTGCTAACAAGTCCTTCGTCAATAGCCTCCTCCATAATAGCACCATTACCAAACAATACAAACATAATAAAATCAAGCAATTTTTTCATAATAAAAACCTCCATAATAAATAATAATTTTTTGTAGGGGAGAGGGCTTTGCCCTCTCCGTTCTATTCTTCAGTATATATTCTATCAAAAAGCACATCAAGAATATTGTCATCAAGTCCGTTTTGTCTTGCCCACTGTTCAAGTTTTTTCCCTCTTGCTCCGTGATAAGCATTTTTAGAATAGTTGTACATTGTTTGAATATTTACTGTGCCACGACTTGCATTCACCTTCAGCCCGTTTGTGTCCTCAAGGTAGCTAAAAAATACTTGTCTATTAAGAACGAAAAACTCGGTATTTTCAAGGTCTATGCAAACTGTAATAGTGCCATCACCATTATTTATAATAGTGTTTGCAATATGTGTTGCATAAATAATTGTGTTAGAGCCAGAAAACGCCTTTTTGTTAACATCATATTTGGCAACGCCTCCGTTTTGCTTTACCTCGTAATGTTTGCGATTAAAAATAAAATCGCAAGAGCCTGCAGGCGAAACCTCGTTAGCATTTTTTCTTTTGAGGATATCCTTCATAGCACATTCAAATGCTTTGCCTATACATCCGTCATCATTTTGGTTAAAAATTTTTTGATACATAATAGTACCTCCCTATATAATTTTTGTTTTGCTCCCTCTTGGGAGTATGCCTTATTATAACATAGTCGCGTCTAAAAGTCAATAGGTTTTTTAAAATTTTTTTAATTTTTTTCAAAATTTTTTCTTTTTGTCAATATGCACAAAAGGGAGGGCGGGGTGGTTTAGTAAATTATGCAATTTGCACAAACCCCAAGTCGCGCCCCTGGAAAAAAAGTACCATGAAAAAATTTTTTCACTGCTGGTCATCCACTTTCTTCCGCAAAATTTGACTTTCCCCAAATTTTCTGCTATAATAAATATAGATAGATAAGATATCCGACTGCCACGTAAGGTTACGAAGCTAGTTTTGTACCACCCATCGGCTCTACGTAGTAGTTGTACTATATAAGGAGACCCACCTATGGCATCAGCCAACAGATTACACTTAGATTTCTCGCTATCTACCAATGAAGAGCGAGTGGCTTTTCTCGACGAGTATCTCCAACGTCCCGAATTTGCCAAGAAACCACCCACCGAAGAAGAATTGGAGACAATGGGTAATTACATACTTTGGGGTAAAAATCCCAAAACTGGCCTAAATGCCAAACAAGAAAAAATATGCGATATTGCCACACGATACAAAACTTGGGACAGCGATACCGTCGAATCCCTTGAGGGCTTGATGGAGCAACCAACTTTTAATGAAGCTTCACTCCAACCTCTTGCGGCCGGGCCTCCCTTGCGTTAGAAACGAGAAGTGTTTTCCCGCAAAGAGGCTCTTGCCAAATGCCCAGAATACTTGAAACAGACTTTTGTTGATTTGTTTCGTCAGATTGATGAGTTGGACATGATGATTAACTTTTATGACCTGGCGCATGGTAAGCGAAAGAACCCACCCAGAGATACGTTGGTAATTAAATTCAATGATGAAGAGTTACGTACATTGCGCGAGCGCTCCGAGAAATGGAACCAGTACACCTACTTGAAGAATAGACACCGTCTCGTGGAATTGCGCCGTGAACAATACACCTTGAGGGATTCGTTCTTGCCGATTATTCCCGTGGGAGAGGGGCATACAAATCCCGATCCAATAGCACCTCCCGCGATCGACGTAGAAATCGAAGTTCTACCTCTTGGTACTAATAATGGCACTTCGACTGCGGCCGGGCTATTCCGTGCATGGGAGGATCTCCACCCCTGGGCCTACACCTCCGAGCAGTTGCAAGAAATATCCGACGTCTTGTGGAAGAAATAGGCGTACAAGCCAAGTGGCACATAGATGTACATCGACTTCCGCGAACTGGAACACGTGTATCAGTTATTCCAACTTTTCTTTGAACTAGAAGATGCGGCTGGTGCTGCGGAATTGGAATCCAACTTGCCGGCGTTGATGAGTACACTAAAATTTTACACTGAGTAGGCTGACCTTAGTGAAGTTCAACGAGAGATACTCGACATGAAATTACACAAGGTGAAGAATATTGATATTGCGGACACCATTAATAAAAAATGGGGCAAGTCCTACACAGCAAACTACATATCAACGATCTTCCGTCAGCGCATCATTCCTAAGATAAATGAGGCTGCCGCCTACCACGTAAAACTGGTGAGTAACGTATTCTTTGAAGAAGAGTTCAAGACTTGCACTGGTTGTAAAAAGATTATGTTGCGCGATGCGGACAATTTCACCCGCAAAGCAAGATCCAAAGATGGATATACCACTCGCTGCAAGAAATGCGAAAAAGCGAGTAGAACAAAAACCAAAGGAGAATGATAACAATGGGATTATTTGATAGCTTTAAATCGGGAGATAAATCTCTCACAGAATTTGCTACGCTTCTTGGCAAAATGGAAGTTCAAGAATTTATTGGACTTTGTAAGATGTTGGGAGTGCACGTATTTAACAACGATGAAAAAGATGAAAATGGACATCCAATGCCCCGCGAAGGACAAGAAATCATCGAAGATTGTATTATTGCTTTTGACAAAGCGAATAGAAAATATAGAAAAGATATTTTGAAACTAATGCGCAAGGTGGTGAAGTAATATGGGACTTCACCCCAATATAGAACGTCAAAAAAGATTTAGACTGCGCTAGTGCGTAAAATGCGGCGGGTCCTTTGGGGAAGAGAGTTTCGCACCTACTAAATCACCATTCTTTCTTGACGATCGCATAACAATGTGCAATGATTGTATTGATGCCGACTTGCACAAGCACAATTGGGACTGGGGTTATGTTGATAAGATGTGTCAGATGACTGACATTCCTTTTGTGCCGAAAGAATGGGAGAGATTGAGAGAAATGAACGATAGAGAGGTTTTCTATCGCTATGCCCAAATATTTGCGGCCTCGGAATATGATAGCATTCACTGGTCGGATTATTACCAAGCATTCCTTGAGTTGAGGGCGGCAGGCCGTCTGGAAGATGAATTGCCCGAGATCGCAGAACAAAAACGACGCGAACTAAAAGAAAAATGGGGCAAGAACTACGACGACGAAGCACTTGCTTATCTTGATGACCTCTACCGTGGATTGCTTAATACTCAAAACGTAAATGGTAAATTATAGAAAGACCAGGCAGAAAAGATTTGTAAAATTTCCTATGAGATTGACCTTCGCATTCGCGAAGGTGTAGAGTTCGACAAGCTCCTTACTTCTTATGACAAGTTGGTAAAGGCTGCGGACTTCACCCCAAAGAATGTTAAAAATATCAATGACTTTGACACCTGCGGCGAATTGATTAAATGGTTGGAAAAGAATGGTTGGGTTAACTCCTACTACGATAATGTTCCAAGAGACGTTGTTGACGAAACCATCGCAAACATCCAAGCCTTCAACCAACGCCTATATGTCAACGAATCCGGTATCGGCGACGAAATTACCAAGCGTCTTGAGGGATTGCGCCATGCCGAACAACTTGAACAAAGTAGCTATTACTCCACTGGTTCGGAAATCACTGACCTTGATAATTACGAGGTTGATGGTTACGACCGCCTTATCAAAGACGAAGAGTTTATGATTGATGTGGAGGGTTGATAATGGTAGATACAAAAAAATTAAAACTGCTTGAGAACCGCAGAAAACTCGAGTCTTCTGCGGAATACTCTCAAGTTGGTTATAAAAGAGGAATTCCGGTTGAAAAGGGAGTGGTACTCAATGAAGAGTATTTGCGCGAGCACAAAGAAGAGATTGGTAAGACAATGACTTTCTTTACCGCTTATCCCGACCTATTCCTGGATTTGATTACCCCCGAAGATGAAAAATTCCAACTTTTCTTTTATTAGAGAATTTTCTTGCGCGCAGCCATGCGTTTTAAGTCTATCTACCTTACTGCGGCCCGTGCGTTCTCAAAATCCTTCCTTACGATTTTGGCGCTGATGCTCCAATGTATCTTCATTCCCGGGCGCAAAGTGTTTATC